>ENA-OQVM01000189-OQVM01000189.1-marine-metagenome-genome-assembly--contig:-NODE-189-length-99768-cov-6.688347_pt1 | contig 99768 bp, 100 predicted proteins | sample MGYA00237776_ERZ505498 | MGnify/ENA primary metagenome ERZ505498 (study PRJEB26159, sample SAMN06265151) | marine metagenome | isolation source: Helgoland LTER site | place: Germany:Helgoland, sampling... | reverse complement strand
TTAATAAGAAATGTTATATTGCATCCAAATTTATCCGAATTAGGAACTGTAGTCTTATAAATTTGGTTATCACTCATTTTACCTGAAACTGCAAAACGTATCAAATGCTCTAATATATTGATATTGTTTGTTTTCGACAGAATATGGTATTCTAGCGTAGCTGTTAGACGAAATCCCATTTCGTAAAACACGAAATTTCCATTTTTTACGAACGCCTGGATAAATATCATCCCATTTTGCACACCTATAGATTTAAACATATTAATAACTTTACGATCTAAATTAGAAATATAATCCTCTAAGTGTTTTGAAGGAAATAAATACGCTACAGGCAGTGGTATTGATCCATTTTGACTGTTTTGAACATACCGGTCAGCTATTGAAGTAAGGAAAACATTACCATCCTGAATTGTATAAAAAATAGTAACCTCCTTCCAGGGCATATACTTTTCAACAATAACCTGGTTGCTGGGGGAAAAACTTAAGGCCTTTTCATAATTCTCAATAAGTTCATCCGCAATATAACATATACCTATACCTCTCCCTGCAGTATTATCACTCGGTTTAACAAGAACAGGAAAATTAATAGTATCAAAATCAGCTTTTGAAATGGGATTATTAATTTTATAATCCTCCACCACAGGAACTTCGAAATCGCGACAGAGTTGTTTAAACTTATTTTTATTAGTACCATACTCGATATGTTCTTTTGAAGCATAGCAAGGCAATTGAGCTTTTTCGCAAATTTGTTGATAAAAAGGGAGAAGAAGTTCAATGAATCCCGTCAAAACGCCATCTATTCTCTCGTCTTTTATAAGTTTTACTACAGCAGCTACATCAATAGCACTTACCATGCTAGCTTTATCAGAAATAATTTTAGCTGGAGCATTCTCGTCATAATCGGCAACTATTACATAAATACCTAATTCTTTTGCTTTTTGTACAATTTCACCACTTAATTTTGTTCCGCCCAGAACAAGTAATTTTTTTCCTTTTAAATTCATTTTTATGACCTTATTTAAATACATCAACCCCAATATTAAATCATCAGTTTTAATCAATTTATTTTGAAATTGAGCAACTAACTCTTCCTTAAACTAAATGTAGTTCTCACGGTTAAATAGAGTTGTGGATAATCCTTTAATTAGATATAGTTAACACCCAAACAATAATCAAAATAATAATAAATCATCAATTTAACAATAAAAAACTTACAATTAATAGAGTAAAATTAAACAACCTCTTTCTTTACAAAATAATGTCATTTTTTCACGAACTATATAAGTTAGCTCACACAATCTATCGATCCAAGCATGATTTAAGTCTCTTACTTTTTGTTGACTTTTTTGTCTCAAATATGCTCTCGAATACTCACTAGTATACAGAAGCACACAACTAAATTTACAAAATAAAAATATACTCAAAATGCGTATACAAATGTATATAGTTAAATAGAAGTGTAAAATAATAAGCTAATGGAGGTACTAAAAAACTCCAAAACTTAGGTTTACAGGGTTTTTTGTTTTTTAGGGTGCTGATTAGAGTGCTAATAGATTTGATTTATTAAAATAAAATTTACATTGTTAGGATTAGAACCCCCTCTTTCTCCGCATAATTAAAACCCTATAATTTATTTTCAATTAGTTAGGGTTTTTTTAGTTTTATTTTAGACTACATTTAGTCAACAAATTTAAAATTCAGTAATCTTTCGAATGATGTTTTGTACGTTTTTCAAACTCTTAACGAAAATTAAACTTTAGGATATTATCTATTAAACAAAAAGAGCTCCTACGAATCTAATCGTAGGAGCTCTTTATCCAAATGCAAAAAAACTTAACTAGCTTTTTGCTTTTCTTTCATCTTTTCTAACAACATTAATTCATGCTGTATTTCTTCTTTTCTTTCGGCAAACTTTCTAACTCGCTCATCAATTAACTCTTGATTTTTAATACGAGCTTGACGCCTTGACTCTGCCTTATCCAATTCCTTTTGTTGAATCTTTTTCTGATTGATTTTCTCTCTTGCGACTGAAAAGTATGAAAAGCCATACATACTCAAAAACAGAAGGGCAATAATTCCTAATATGATGAAACCGTTATCCATTATATAAATAATTTAAAATGCTATTAGACTATAAATCCTTAAAAAGAAACCATTAAATTAAGATTTTCATAACGTAATGATAAACTTTACATCAAAATACGTAAAACTTATGCGCTATTAAAAATAAAAAAGGTGAAGTACTAAAAAAAGTAGTTGAATGAGCAAAACGTCGACAAACTACAACTTTATTTCACTATAAATATGACATTTAAATTACTTGGATATAGATTTTAAACTTTCTTTTTTCCAGTTTAAAAAACCACCTTCTAATTCATATACATACTTAAAACCAGCTTTTTTAAACATCGGAATACTGTTAGTACTCCGTTTTCCAGAGCGGCAATAAATAAAAACAGGTTTCTTAGTGTTTAATAGACTAATACTATCCGTGAAATTTTCTGAAAAATAATCAATGTTCACTGCATTCTCAATACGATCTATATGAAACTCTTTTGGCGTTCTTACATCAACCACTTGCGCACCATTGCTAATTATTGAATCTTTAAATATTTTTGGGCTTAATTTTATCGCACCTTTAACAGAATCGGATTGACAATTGAGCATAAAAATGGTTAGCATCAAACAGAAGGAAATGTGAAATCGTTTCATATAAAATTAAGATTATAAATCAATAATATCGCCTGTCCATTGTAACATCCCACCCTCAAGGTTATAAGCATTTTCAAAACCTAGTTGTTCCATAATTTTGCAGGCTTGACCACTTCTGTTTCCTGAGCGACAATACACATAATAGCTTTTACTTTTATCAAGATCTTCAATTTCATTAATAAATTCCTGACCTTTATATATATCAATATGAATGGCATTTACTATTACCCCATCTGCAACCTCAGCTTCTGTTCTTACATCCATGACTACTGCATTATCATCTTTGGCTAATTGCTCTGCCCATTCTTCCTGTGTTAAATGTTCCATGTTTATTTTTAAAATATTTGTTTTTACAAAAATAATATATCTAAAATGATAGACGAAAAAAAATCCGAAGTATTACACTTCGGATTCATATTAAAATCACTAATGATTACACCTTTATAGAACAACCAATAGCTTTTGTTTCCTTTTGCATAACTTCTTCGCCTTTTAACAAAGCATCAACTGCGTTTTCAACAAACTTTATTTTTACTGCTGAAGCATCTTCATGATTATCGTCAATAGCCCCAATATACTTTACAACATTGCCCTTTTTAGTTTTTTCAAGTACATAAATATGAGGGGTTTTAGTAGCTCCAAATTTCGGGTACACCTTTTGTCCTTTATCTATTAAATATGGAAAAGTAAAGCCTTTCTCTTGAGCTCTTTGCTTCATGGCTTGCATATTATCTCCAGGTTTAACATCTGTATTATTTGGCATAATAGCAATTACAGGATAGCCTTGAGACCCATACTTTTCGTTTAGTGCTTGTATTCTGTCTTCATACAGGACTGCAAAAGGGCAAGTATTGCATGTAAATGTTACTATAAATCCTTTGGCATCTTTATAATCTGCCAAAGAAACCATACTATTATCAATATTTTTTAATGAAAAATCATCGGCAAGATCACCAATTCCATATCCCTTTTGAGTCATATTGTTTAGAGCAAAAGCACTTATAAATAGCACAAGAAGTGCAGCAGAAATTATTTTAATCGCCTTTTTCATATAAATTTAATTTAAAAATTGTTTTACTTCTTTTTCTAATTCTTCATAAGTAAAAGATTGTTCGTAAAACTTACTATTATCATTCTTAAAAATTATGGTTGCTGGTATTGATCCAGACCAACTTTTATCAACTTTCGGTATCCAAGAATTCATATCAACATCATCCAAAGCAATTACTTTTGATGCTAACTTTTTCTCTTTTACAAACGGTTTTAGCTTTTTATCATATAAATGCGGAAAGTCTAAACTTACTAATATGACCTCAACATTTTTATTTATATATTCAGAATTCAGCTTTTCAAAATATGGTAATTCTTTAACACAAGGGGCACACCAAGTTGCCCAAAAATTAATTACATAAACTTTATCGTCTTTCCTGTTCAAAAATGTCTCAAAACCTGCATAATCATACACTTCAAGTTCTATATCCCCTTTCTTTATTTCGCTTTCAACGGCTTCTTCAGTGACTTCTTTAAATACCTCAGCAGTTTTGTTGTTTTTTCCGCAACTTACCATTAAAAGAATGACAATAATTAGTATGTTTAGTTTCATAACTATAAAATTAATTAATAGTTCTTTGCATTTCTTATAGTTTAACAAACTTTTATACAAATAATGTTTCAAAGTTTTGTGTATAACTATTTTCATTTCTATATTTGAACAAATTAAGAACTAAAAATGAACACATTTTTAAATAATACTTGGTGGTGGTGCTTTCGAAATTAATCTTCGTGAAGTAAAACCCTAGTATATTTAAACTAAAAATATTCAAAAGGCTTGTCATTCACGACAAGCCTTTTTCTTTGTTCTGAAGTTATTTCAGAATAAAACAAAACTCATAAGATGAAAAAATTTAGTCTTTACACACATCATAAAAAAATCTTAACAGATACTATTACACCGGTTACTGTGTATTATAAAATACGCGATAAGTACCCAAATAGTATTTTGCTAGAAAGTGGTGATTATCATAAGAGTCATAAAAATTTCTCATATATCTGCTTTAACCCAATTGCATCTATCAAAGTTGAAAATGAGATTATTTCACAAACATTTCCTGATGGCAGTGCAACATCTTTGGAAATAACAAATGATGTTAATGTAGTTGACGAAATCTACAATTTCACCAAGAAATTTGATACTAAATCTGAAGAAAATTTCAAATTCATCAATAATGGTATTTTTGGTTATACAGCTTACGATGCTGTAAGATATTTTGAAGATGTAGAAATTAGTAAAAAAGATGATTCTGTAGTTATTCCAGATATGTACTATGCGGTTTATCAAAACATCATAGCTATCAACCATTTTAAAAATGAAGCTTATATTTTCGCACATTGTTATGAAGACACACCGAATAACATTGATGCTATTGATAAATTAATTAATGTTCAAAATTTCGCATCTTATAATTTCAATTCTAAAGGAGATATTAAATCTAATCTGACAGATGATGAGTTTAGAGAAAATGTTGAAGTAGCCAGAAAACACTGCCAAAGAGGAGATGTGTTTCAGTTGGTATTATCTAGGCGTTTTTCACAAGAATTCACAGGAGATGATTTTAATATTTACCGTGCTTTAAGAAGCATCAATCCTTCACCATATTTATTTTATTTTGATTATGGCGATTTTAAAATTTTTGGAAGTTCACCAGAAGCACAACTTATTGTAACAGATGGTTTAGCTGAAATACACCCCATTGCAGGCACTTTTAAACGTACTGGTGATGAACAACAAGATGAAATTTTAGCGGAAGAACTCAAAAAAGACGACAAAGAAAATGCAGAACATGTCATGCTAGTTGATTTAGCTAGAAATGATTTGAGCCGTCATGGAAGTCAAGTAAACGTTGAGACCTATAGAGAAGTTCAGTTTTTCTCTCATGTTATTCATTTAGTGAGTAAGGTTGTTGGACAGAAACACGACAAAACATCAACAATGCAAGTGGTGGCAGACACTTTTCCTGCGGGAACTTTAAGTGGTGCACCAAAACACAGAGCCATGCAACTCATTGAGAAGTATGAAAAAACAAGTCGTGGTTATTACGGCGGTGCCATAGGATTTATGGATTTTGACGGTAACTTTAATCACGCTATTATGATTCGTACCTTTTTAAGTAAAGACTACAAATTAAATTGGCAAGCAGGCGCGGGATTGGTTTCAAAATCTGATGCAGAAAGTGAATTGCAAGAAGTATACATTAAGTTAGGAGCATTAACTAAAGCTATTAAATTAGCAGAAGATATTTAAAAGATGAAAAAGGTATTAGTTATAGATAATTACGACAGTTTTACTTACAATTTGGTTCATTATTTAGAAGACTTAAATTGTGATGTGACGGTTGTAAGAAATGATAAATTAGCTTTAGAAGATGTGGCTCCTTTTGATAAAATTGTATTATCTCCTGGTCCTGGAATTCCTGATGAAGCCGGATTATTAAAACCTATTATTAAAAAATACGCGTCTACAAAAAGCATTTTAGGAGTATGCTTAGGACAGCAAGCTATTGGTGAAGTTTTTGGTGGATCACTAATAAATTTAGATGAGGTTTATCATGGTGTGGCCACTAGTGTAAAGCTATGCGTGGATGATGAATATATATTTAAGAGTTTAGATAAAAACATTGAAGTAGGACGGTATCATTCATGGGTTGTCAATCCAGATTTACCTGATAGTTTAGAAGCGACCTCTTTTGATGCAAACGGACAAGTTATGTCTTTAAGGCATAAAATTTATGATGTAAGAGGCGTACAATACCATCCAGAATCGGTTTTAACGCCGGATGGCAAAAAGATATTAGAAAATTGGGTAAATAATTAACACACAATTTCTGTTTGAAAGGACTTTAATAATATGAAAGACATACTCAATAGACTTATAAATCACGAAACCATTTCAAGCGAAGAGGCTAAACAGGTTATTGTTAATATATCAAATGATATCTATAACCCAAGTCAGATAACATGCTTCCTATCTGTTTTCATGATGCGAAGTATCACCTTAGAAGAATTAAAAGGCTTTAGAGATGCTCTTTTAGAACTTTGTGTATCAATAAACCTCAACGATTTTAATGCAATAGATATAGTTGGAACTGGAGGTGATGGTAAAAATACTTTCAACATCTCTACTCTATCATCTTTTATTACGGCAGGTGCTGGAGTTAAAGTTTCCAAACATGGTAACTATGGTGTATCATCAACTTCTGGTTCATCTAATGTTATGGAATATTTAGGTGTGAAATTTTCCAACAATGAAGATTTTTTAAGAGGATGCATAGATAAAGCTGGAATATGCATATTACACGCACCATTATTTCATCCAGCTATGAAGAACGTTGCTCCCATTCGTCGAGAGTTAGGAGTTAAAACCTTTTTCAACATGTTGGGCCCTTTGGTTAATCCTTCATTTCCAAAAAACCAAATGCTAGGAGTTTTTAGTTTAGAGCTTTTACGCCTTTATAGTTTTATATATCAAAACACGGAAACAAACTACAATATTGTTTATGCCCTAGATGGCTATGATGAAATTTCATTAACAGGAAAAGCAAAAATTGTTTCCAACCATACTGAAAAACTTTTTTCACCAGAAGACTTGGGGATTAGTAAAATTAGACAAGACGCTATTTTTGGAGGAAATACAATTAAAGATGCTGCCAAAATATTTATGGATGTTATAAGTGGTAACGGAACAGAAGCCCAAAACAATGTGGTTTGTGCAAATGCTGGATTGGCTATTGCAACAACAAAACAAATTTCGCATCAAGTTGGTTTCGAAATGGCTAAAGAATCTTTATTTTCAGGAAATGCAAAAGCAAGTTTAGACAAATTGATTGAGTTAAGTAGATAATGAATATACTAGATAAAATAACATTAGATAAAAGAAATGAAGTTGCACTGAGAAAGCAACTCATTCCAACATTTCAATTAGAGCAATCTGTTTTATTTGAAAGACAAACAGTTTCTCTTGCTACTAATTTACGGAACAGTAAATCTGGTATAATTGCTGAACACAAACGTAGATCTCCATCTAAATCTGTAATTAATAATACGCTAAACGTTCAAGATGTTGCAAAGGGTTATCAAGACGCAGGTGTTTGCGGAATATCAGTTTTAACAGATGGTAAATATTTCGGAGGTTCTCTTGATGATCTACTGACTGCTAGAGCTAGTTGTAATCTACCTTTATTGCGTAAAGAATTCATTATAGATGAATACCAAGTATTAGAGGCAAAAGCTTATGGTGCTGATGTAATTTTATTAATTGCGGCTATACTAACTAGAAATGAAATTAAACAGTTTTCAGAATTTGCAAAAAGCTTAAATTTAGATGTGCTTTTAGAGGTTCATAACGAGGAAGAATTACATAAATCTATCATGCCAAGTTTAGACATGCTTGGAGTAAATAATAGAAATTTAAAAACCTTTGATGTTAGTTTAGATGTAAGTAAAAATTTAAGCAACCTTATTCCAAATGATTTTGTAAAAGTATCAGAAAGTGGTATTAGTAATATAGAAGCTATTAAAGAACTAAAGCCTTATGGCTACCAAGGTTTTTTAATTGGAGAAAACTTTATGAAAACTGACAATCCAGGTGAAAGTGCAACCGAATTTATTAAAAGTTTAGTAGGATGAAACATTCATAACTAAATTTTTATATGAATCAATAACTATTATATGAATGTCACATGTGACAAATAAAAAATAATAAAAAACGAACACATGAAACTAAAAGTTTGCGGTATGAAATACCAGGATAATATTCAGGAAGTTGCAACATTGCAACCTGACTATCTTGGGTTTATTTTTTATGAACAATCTGCGCGACACTTTGATGCACACCGTATACCAGAAATATCAAACACCATAAAAAAAACAGGTGTTTTTGTTGATGCAGATTTAGACTTTGTTATTAAAAAGATCAGCAAACATAATTTAAAAGCTGTTCAATTACATGGCAACGAAACTCCTGAATATTGTAAGCAACTTCGAGGAGAAAATATCGAAATTATAAAAGTGTTTTCAATTATAAATGAATTCGATTTCAGTGTTTTAAAACTGTATGACGATATTGTTGATTACTTCCTTTTTGACACCAAAGGTAAACTCCCTGGAGGCAACGGATATGTATTTGATTGGACAATTTTAAACAATTATCCATCTACTACCCCTTTCTTTTTAAGCGGAGGAATAGGGTTGAGCCAAATTGATGATATCAATAAATTTCAGAAAAGCGAAGCTTCAAAGTATTGTTATGCTCTAGATGTGAATAGCAAATTTGAAATAGAACCTGGATTAAAAAACATAGAAGACTTAAAAAAATTTAAAAATAACCTGACTTCCAAAATAATGAATTACAACGTAAACGAAAAAGGCTATTATGGCGAATTTGGAGGGGCATTCATTCCTGAAATGCTCTATCCTAATGTAGAAGAATTGCGTCAAAATTATTTAAAAATAATGGCTGAACCCGATTTTAAAAAGGAGTTCAATCAACTACTTAAAGATTATGTAGGTCGCCCTTCTCCCCTGTATTTTGCCAAACGTCTTTCAGAAAAATACAACACCAAAATTTATTTAAAGCGCGAAGATTTAAACCATACTGGCGCTCATAAAATCAATAATACCATTGGTCAAATTTTAATGGCTCAACGTTTAGGCAAAACAAGAATTATTGCTGAAACTGGAGCTGGTCAACATGGGGTTGCTACGGCAACCGTTTGTGCTTTAATGGGACTTGAATGTATTGTTTATATGGGTGAAATTGATATTGCACGTCAAGCACCAAACGTTGCCAGAATGAAAATGCTAGGTGCAAGAGTAGTCCCTGCCCTATCAGGAAGTCGTACTTTAAAAGATGCCACTAATGAAGCTATTAGAGACTGGATTAACAACCCCGTAGATACACACTATATTATTGGTTCAGCCATTGGTCCTCATCCCTATCCAGATATGGTAACTCGTTTTCAAGCTATTGTTTCAGAAGAAATAAAATGGCAACTAAAAGAACACGAAGGACGAGAAAACCCTGACTATGTTGTGGCGTGTATTGGTGGCGGTAGTAATGCTGCCGGAACTTATTACCACTATTTACACGAACCTGATGTTGGTATTATTGCTGTAGAAGCTGCTGGTTTAGGTATTGAATCTGGCGAAAGTGCAGCAACGTCAGTTTTAGGAAAGGAGGGTATTATTCACGGCTGTAAAACCCTGTTAATGCAAACTAGCGACGGACAAATTACTGAACCTTACTCTATTTCGGCAGGATTAGATTACCCTGGTGTTGGCCCAATGCACGCACATTTAGCTAAAACAGGTCGCGCAGAATTCATGTCGATTACCGATAACGACGCTATGGATGCTGGTTTAGAGCTTTCAAAATTAGAAGGTATCATTCCCGCCATAGAGACGTCTCACGCCTTAGCTATTTTTAAGTATAAAACATTTAGACCTGAAGATGTTGTTGTTTTGAATTTATCTGGTCGTGGAGATAAAGATTTACAGAATTATATAGATTATTTTAAAATATAAATTATGAGCGTTACCGCAAGGGTCGGGCTTTACGCTATATCTTTTTTGCTTTTAAAAACAAAAAAGGATGCCGCTTCAATCCCTAACGCAAAAAACATTTCTCAATGAACAGAATTAATCAAAAATTAAAAGAAGACAAAAAGTTATTGTCTATATACTTTACTGCAGGTTACCCTAATATTGATGATACAACTTCAATCATCCAAGACTTAGAAAAAAATGGAGTTGACATGATTGAAATAGGGTTACCCTTTAGTGATCCATTAGCCGATGGACCAACCATTCAAGATAGCTCAACAAAAGCTTTAAAAAACGGCATGACTACTGATGTACTTTTTACTCAATTAAAAGACATTCGTAAAACCGTTAATATTCCTTTAATAATCATGGGGTATTTTAATCCTATGTTTCAATATGGAATAGAAGCATTTTGCAAAAAATGTCAAGAAATTGGTATTGATGGTTTAATTATACCAGATTTGCCTGTTGATGTTTACCACGAAGAATATCAAGCCATTTTTGAAAAGTATGGGCTCATTAATGTGTTCTTAATTACACCGCAAACAAGTGATGATCGCATTAGGTATATTGATTCTATTTCAAACGGATTCATTTATATGGTGAGTAGCGCAAGTACTACCGGTACACAATCAGGCTTTGGTAATGAACAAACTAGTTATTTTAAACGTATCGGTAAAATGAACTTAAACAATCCACAAATCATCGGTTTTGGCATCAGTAATAATCAAACCTTTACTCAAGCTACACAATATGCAAAAGGCGCCATTATTGGAAGTGCTTTTGTAAAACATGTTACTAATGAAGGCATCGATACTATTGGGAAATTTGTAGATTCTATTTTAAATTAAAAAGATTGAAAATTTTTAAAAATTTTAAAATTGCACTATTACTCTGTCTAACATTAGGACTTGCTCCTTTTTTTCCAGAACCTCATATTTGGGGCAAATTGAAATGGCTATTTGGAGGCGCAAAAGGCATGCAACTAATAGATTGGTTTGATATCTTTTTACACGGCTCCCCATTTGTGTTATTAATTTGGCTAATTGCATTAAAAATCATCAAAAAATAATGGCGCTTAATATAGTTTTAATAGAACCGGAAATACCAAATAATACAGGAAACATTGGGCGCTTAGCTTTAGCTTCAGGTTCACATTTACATCTTGTGAAACCTTTCGGTTTTAAAATTGATGACACCCGATTAAAACGAGCTGGTTTAGATTACTGGCAACATCTATCAGTGAATTACTACGAAAGTATAGATGAGTTTTTTGACGTCAATAAGGATAAAAATATGGCATTTCTTTCTAGCCATGGTTCGAAAAGTCATTGGAATATTCCTTTTGAAGATGGTATGTTCTTAGTCTTTGGAAAAGAGTCCGTGGGCTTGCCTAAAGCTATCGTTGAAAAACACTCTGACAAACTTTTTAAAATCCCTGTATATAGTGAACATGTTAGGAGTTTAAATTTAGCAAATGCAGTAAGCATTGTCGTTTATGAAGGTTTAAAACACATGACTTAGGATTTTTCTTGATGCTATCAATAAAAAGAAATAACTCAACTTACTAACAGAGAGCGTTAGTCATATCAAAATATAATAAAAAACAAAGAGCTGTTAAACCCTTCATATCAGTAAGAATTTAACAGCTCTTAAATAATTTAACTTTATTATTTAATAAAGTTAATATTTTAAATTTTCATTTTTATCCCATAAACCCCAATAAGCGCCTACATCACCTTCATCTCCAATTTTCCATGATTCGTCAAAAGAAGAAAAATAAAACATTTCAATATCATCTTCTTCAGACCAGACTTGAGAATTAATAAAATACTTTATAGCATTTTCATACGATGGTTCCGCACCATGAAAAACCTCTCCTTCACTAGGCCAACCAGTTTCAGTTATGATAACTTTTTTTCCGTTACCTGCTCGTACTGCTTGGTTATACATATCTTTCATATACAATAAAGAATACTCTAAACTACAACCTTCCCAATAAGGGTAACAGTTTGCTAAAATAACATCACAAGCTTCAGTAATTTTAGGACGTTGAGCAAACTCATAGTAGGCATCGACATAACCCATAGGAATATTAGGGATCGCTTCTTTAACTTGATACATAAAGGTTAACAATTCTGCTTCCGTTAAATCACCACGATACATCACCTCGTTACCAACTGCAGCAATATCAACGAAACCTTCTTTTCCTAACTTAATAAGACCTTCTATTTCACGTTTATTAATTTCTGCATCATCACCTAACCAAGCACCGACCATAGTTTTAATTCCGTATTCTTTTGCTATAATAGGTATTAATTCATTACCATCGGTACATGAGAAAGAACGAATCCATTTTGTATACGGCTTTATAATTTCCATACGTGTTCTTATCTGAGCTTCAGTAATTTGTTCACCAGGTTCTTGACCTTCTAAATACGGACTAAATCCTAACCCATGCATTCCGTTATTTAAGACTTTATTGAATATCGCCTCTAATTCGTTATTTGTTTTATTAGCATGTTCTAATCCTGCTAATGCCATAACTTTCCCTGCTCTAACTGACATAATTTTTTAGTTTTTTTGGTTTGATTTTTGCTTAATTATTTTAAAATACACCAATGAAATAAGTGCACAAATTTATATCTAAAAAATCAACTTAAAAGAAAAATTAAGATAAAAAACTATACAAAAACTATACAACTAAGTCAATCAAATATTAGTATTATAAATAAAACTGAAATCAATCAAACATACCATTATAGCGCTACTTTGAAGAAACTATTATTAGTATAGATATTTTTAGATGTATTTTGATAAAAAAAAAACACATATTTACTATAACGTTTACGTTGTGGTAATGTTTGGACATTAACTATCTTTTGTATCCTCTGTTTTCCTTAAAAAGATGCTAAAGAGTACCTTATCTACGCTGCAAATAATTTTAACAAAAGTAATCTCTTAAGATTGTCCCTTTTGACTTTCCAACATTTTTAAATACATATTCTCCACTTTGGTTCTAGCCCAAGGCATTCTTCTTAAAAATTTTAAACTTGATTTTACTGAAGGCTTATCTGTAAAACATTTTATTTTAATAGTATACCCCATGTATTCCCAACCATAATGTGCTACCAAATCGTTAATGATTTGTTCTAGCTTTATGCCGTGTAACGGATTATTGGGTTGCGATTCCATTATAAATTTTCAACTAAACATTTAATTTTTACAGCCTTTATAAAATGATCTAACTTATGGGTTTGAATCCACCAAGTTGCAGCTTCCATAAGTAATTCTGGGGTATCATTTTTATTCTTAAAAGACGCATAAAAAAAACCGATATTTTCACCTTTGGCAGCGATTTTTTTATTGCGCACTTCTATTATTTTAGCTTTTAGAATCTTTTGCACAGATTCTAATTACGCCTATCATTACTTCGTTTAGGACGTCTTGAATTAGTATTCCCTTTTGAGTTTCTGTTTGAATTACCAGAATTTCTAGAGTTTCTATTTTGCCTACCTTGACCTTGTTTTATTGGCGCTGTGGATGCATTAGGATCAGGCTCAAAACCTTCTATAATTTGAACAGGAAGTTTCATTTCAATTAACTTTTCAATACCTCTTAAAAAAGAGGTTTCATCAGCACTTACTAAAGATAAGGCTTCTCCACTCGCTCCTGCCCTACCTGTCCTTCCTATTCTATGTACATAATCTTCAGGAATATTAGGCAACTCAAAATTAATAACATGTGGTAATAATGGAATATCTAATCCACGAGCAGCAATATCTGTAGCTACTAAAACACGAACACGCCCACTTTTAAAACCAGCTAATGCTTTTGTTCTTGCTCCTTGACTTTTATTACCATGAATGGCTGCTGCAGTTATTCCTGCTTTAACCATTTTTTCACAAAGCTTGTTAGCACCGTGTTTAGTTCTTCCAAATACCAAAACTTGTTTCCAATTACCATCAGAAATCAACTTAATAATTAAACCTGTTTTTAGGCCTTTGGCTACTCTATAAACCTTCTGCGATATAGCTTCAACCGTTGTATTCTCTGGAGTTGCTTCAACATGCACAGGATGATTTAAAATACCATGTGCTAACTTTTTAATATCTTTTGAAAACGTAGCTGAAAACATCAAATTTTGACGTTTCTCTGGCATAGATTTAATAATACGTTCAATATCTCTTAAAAAGCCCATATCAAGCATTCTATCAGCTTCATCTAAAACAAAAATTTCAACACGCTTAAGTGATAATAAACCTTGGTTTTGTAAATCTAATAAACGCCCAGGGGTAGCGACTAAAATATCAATACCTTGACGAATAGCTGCTGCTTGCGGTTTTTGGTTGACACCTCCAAATATAACAGCACTCCGTAAATTTAAAAACTCGCTATATTCTCTAACGTTGGCATAAACTTGAGCCGCCAATTCTCGTGTTGGTGTTAAAATTAAAGCACGAACTGGTCTAAATTTTTCTTTCGGATTTTCAGAAAGTATGTGTAAAAGCGGTAGTGTAAAACCTGCTGTTTTACCCGTCCCTGTTTGCGCCGAAGCTAAAACATCTTTACCGGCTAAAACTGGCGGTATTGCTTTTTGTTGAATAGGACTTGGGGTTGTATATCCTTTTTTACTAACTGCTTTTAGCAAGGCTTCAGATAAGCCTAAAGATTGAAATGACATATATTGTGTTTATGAAGACCCTTAGTGGGCGTTTGAGATAACAAAACATAATGCATTCTACCTCCTTCTAATTAAAGAGGCAAATGTACATTTAATTTTTTAGCTAATTTTCAATTAATCTATCAAAAAAACTCCCGATACTGCATCACTCTGTAATCAAACGTATTGAACTTTGGATTTTCAGCTTTTAGCTGTTTGTAAAGTGGTATTCTACTAATTGAGATATTCGCTGCTCCAGATCCTGACGTTAAAGAAACGGTTTTGATTATTCGGTTTGATGAAGCTGATTCCTGTGCTTCACTTGGAATGATGAATTGATGAATTCTAGGTGTTTCATTATTAACCAACTCCAACTTTAAACTATAATCTTTTAAGTGTCTTCTAAAAAAATATTCTGGCCCATTTTTACTATTTCCACCTGTAAACAAAAGCGTATCAATATTTGGAAATTTTTCCAAATAACCAATGATATCTCGAAGTTCAATATTTTTCATACCTATGTCTGACGCATCAATTTTATCGCGTTCTGCACTGTCAACAATATCACAAACGCCTATTTTATTTTCAATAAGAAATGCTTTTCGTTCTTCAATAGCTTCATTTGAGTTGTCGTAGCGTAAATTCAAACCATGAATTTTATCTATGAATAGCCAAAGTGAGTTGTAATAACTTCCATAGCAAAAATTCACATCCTTTTCCAAAAGTTTGCCCGTGGAAAATCTTGGTGGTGGTAAGGTCCCAACAATCAATTTTGTGGTATCGTTTTTAATAAATGGTTTATACGGATGAGTATGTTTAAACATCGATTTAGCTTGATTTTATACTTTAAAATCATTATTTTACTTTTTACTAAAAGTAAAGTAAATTATGGGAAAAGGCGATAAAAAAAACAAAACGAGGTAAAATTAATGGAGGAACTTTTGGAGCTAGAAGACCTAGAGTTATAAAAAAAGAATTTCCATTGAAACTAAAATTGGCATTGGCAACAAGGCTGCGCCCCAATAGTATTAACCAATCTCTTTTAAAAGCGTCTCAACTTCTTTAATAGTTGTTCTATAAATATGTTTGTTTGTTTTAGTCATATGGCTTGACTCTGTAAACACATCATTTAAAATTTCTTTAGCATCGGCCTCCTTTTTTATGCTTAGTAGAAATTTGGCTAATATGAGGCGCTCTTCATAAAATGAATATCTTACATCAATTTGTCTTAAATTATTTTCTGCCTCCTCCATTTTACCAACACGTTTCAAGGCTAATCCATATAAAAACTGTGTTCTGGATTTTTTATATTCTGGGTGATTATTAATTTTATCAGCATAAAAAATAACCTTATCATAATCTTCAGTTTTAAAATAGGCTTCAATGAGCTGCCTAGTGGCATAAAAGTCATTTTGAGATTGATCTTCTAAAGCTTCGATATAATGCGTTATGGCATTGTTATAATCTTTAATTTCTAAATATGCATCAGCCAGATTTATACGATTTTGATAGGACTCTGAGAATTCTAACCGCTTTTCTAAATCTCTAACTTTTTTTGTTGGATTAATAACATGTGCTATTTCGTCTGTTATTTTTTCAGCATCTTGCTTATTATAAACTTGTGTGATTAAATAAATAATGCAACCAATTGCTGGGAGGAACAGAATTAAAAACCACCAATAGTAGGCGTTTCTATGGGTATATAAATGATATAAACAATAGATTTGTAGCGCAATAATTAAGTAATAGTACATATCTATAAATCTATCTAATAAAAATCAATTCTTTTTCGCTGCTCATCGGTTCGCTAAAATTATAACCCTCATAATTAAAACCTTTTAAATCGTCTATGGTTTTTGCATTAGTATCAACAATATAACGCGCCATCATACCACGAGCTGCCTTTGCAAAAAACGAAATCATTTTATATTGCCCGTTTTTAAACTCTTTAAAATTAGCAGTAATTACAGGTACTTTTAAGGCTTTAGTATCAATAGCTTTGAAATATTCATTACTAGCTAAATTTAAGAAAAGCTCATCATCTTCAAGTTCTTCATTAAGGGCATTGGTAATATCCTTTTTCCAGAATTCATATAAATTTTTATTTGCGCCAATTGGAAATTTAGTTCCCATTTCTAAACGATAGGGTTGCATTAAATCGGTTGGTTTTAATAAACCATACAAACCTGAAAGAATACGAACTGTATTTTGGAGTACTTCTATTTTACCCTCTGGAATGGTGTAAGCATCTAGGCCTCTATACACATCGCCATTGAAGGCATATACTGCTGGTCTCGCATTATCAGTTGTAAAAGGTAATTGCCAATCTTGATTGCGCTGATGGTTTAATGCTCCTAACGCATCAGAAATACTCATAAGTTTTGATAAACCTTTTGCCGATTTACTTTTAAGCAGTTTATTAATACGTTCTGACTTTGACAAAAAACCAGATTCGGTATATTGCGTTGTTGGCAGTGGGCTTTCAAAATTGAGTGATTTTGCTGGTGACAATACTAGTTTCATAGATGGGATAATTTTTTTATTTCAGCGAAGGCGGAAATCTCAAATTTCTTTCATTTCAAATTTACAATTACTATTTTACTTTAAAAATTTAAGATTAGAATTATTTGTGATGCCGTTATAAATGGAATTGATGTTATTGATTTTATCTGAAAAATTAACTAATTTCGTTTAACGACCTATAAAGTTCATCTGTGCAGCATTGGTTTCAATATTGAAACGGAACTTTATTTTTGCATTAGCCAACATATATGAAAAACAAATAGATGAAAAAACTAATTCTAATTATTTCTACACTCTTGTTAACTCTAACAAATTATGGGCAAGACATAACTGGACAATGGAATGGTGTTTTAAAGGTGCAAGGAATTCAGTTGAGGGTAGTGTTTAATATAAACTCTATTGATAACAACTTCGTATCGACAATGGACAGCCCTGACCAGAATGCAAAAGGAATACCTGTTACGACTACAAGTTTTGAAAGTCCTGCATTAAAACTTACTATTTCCAACTTAGGGGTTGAATATAAAGGTGTTTTGGGTGATAATAACATTATTGTCGGGACTTTCAAACAAGCTGGACAATCTTTTCCAATGGATCTATCTAAAGAAAAAATTAAAAAAAAGGAGCTTATTAGACCACAAGAACCCAAAAAACCTTACCCATATTACACTGAAGAGGTTTCTTTTACAAACTCCATTGATTCAATCACACTTTCAGGAACACTAACATTACCATCGGCCACAGGAAAGTTTCCTGTCGTTGTTATGATTTCAGGCAGTGGTCCTCAAAATAGAGATGAAGAATTACTAGGGCATAAACCGTTTTTAGTTGTTGCAGACCACTTAACAAAAAAAGGTATTGGAGTTTTAAGATTTGATGATAGAGGGACTGCCAAATCTACAGGTGATTTTAAATCAGCAACTTCGACAGATTTCGCTAATGATGTTCTAAGTGCAGTTACATATCTTAAAACACGCAATGATATAGATTATAAGAATATTGGATTAGTTGGGCACAGTGAAGGTGGGCTAATTGCTCCAATGGTAGCCTCTGAATCTAAAGATATAGATTTTATTGTTCTATTGGCAGGTCCTGGAATTTCGGGTTACGATATACTTTTACTACAAAATGAATTAATTTCAATAGCAAATGGAACAGATGAATCAAAATTACAAACGGAATTAGCCTTGCTTAAAGGTGGATTGGATATTATAATCAAAGGCGATGATCTAGATGAAATAAAATCAGTTTTAAGAGATTATTTTCAAAAAGAGCTAAATAAAAATGCTGAACTTCTACCGGAAGGAATTAAAAAGAATCAATTTATTGAAGGCACTGTTGACCAATTGGCAACCTCTTGGTTTCAGTTCTTTTTGAAATATGACCCAGCCTCTAGTTTAGTTAAAGTTAAGTGTCCAGTCCTCGCCATTAATGGAGAGAAAGATTTACAAGTCCCTTCAAAAGTAAATTTAGATGCCATTGAAAAGTATTTAAAAGAAGGTGAAAACAATAATTTCGTTGTCAAAGAGCTACCTCATTTAAATCATCTTTTTCAAGAATGTTCTACAGGTTCTCCCAATGAATATGGTGAAATTGAGCAGACATTTGCACCAAAAGCATTATTAGAAATATCAAACTGGATATTAAAACAAGTAAACTAATTACGTTGGCTAACAAAGAACTGAGTTGAAATCAAGTAAAGGGAAACTAACCACCTCACTTTAACCTTCTCATTTCCATACTTCCTTTTTTCTGTAACATGTTACCATAACTATCCTGAGTAATTTTTATCTAAGAATCTCCTAATAAACATAATTACACATATAACAGATTTCTTTAAATTTGATAAAAAAAGCAGACTAGTTAACCCAACTAATTAGTTCAGATATTTTCTTACATTTGAAAGAAATAAACATACTAATATGTTTATTCACTTGTTGTACACAAGTGGAATAAAAATAAAAATTAACAAACTATAAAATGAAAAGAATTATTCTAGTATTATTAGTGATAACAACATTATCAGCAACAGCGCAAGAATCTGTTTTATTACGTCTTAATTATAACGAAGGTGATAATTATCTTCTAACGGTAGATGCAAAGCAAAATATGGGATTACAAGGTGGAATGAATATGAATATGACAATGGGGGTTATTATCACCGAAGTTGGTGCCAAAAATATTAAGACGGAATCTAAGATTACATCTGTTGTTATGGATATGATGCAAGGAGAAATGTCCATGAGTTATGATTCTAATAAGAAAGAAGCAGAACTTGATCAGATGGGGCAAATGATGAAGTCACAATTTGATCCAATGATGAAAGCAACTATCCATACTTCTTTAGATAATTTGGGAAATATGATTGAAACTAAAATAGAACCTGCCATTCCTGGAATGGAGCAATTAACAGGTAGTGCAAGTACTATTAATTATCCCGAAGAAAAAGTTTCTGTTGGCTCTTCATGGACCTCTGAAGATGAAAATCAAGGGGTTAAAATGAGTACTACATACACTATAAGCAGTATCGCTAATGGCATTGTTTCTTTAGATGTTTCAGGAGATGTAGCTGGCACAGGAACTGGCACTATCAAAGGAAAAACAACAGTTGATATTAGCAGTGGGGTTCCAACTAGCGCAGCTATTGAGGTTACCATGTCTGCTCAAGGAGTAAACATGAGTATAATTACTAACACAACGATGACAAAAATCTAAATTGTCAAGTTTGAAATAAAAAACCAATGTACAACTATGTATAAAATGCATTTTATACTTAAACTTAAACAAACTTCTCCAAAAATAAAATAGCTTTTGGTTTAAAAATATAAGTTTGAAAATACCTGCGTTAGCGATAGCAACAACATCCTTTTAAAAACTAAAGGAACAATAACGCTTGTTGGCACTATAATTAGACAGATAACAACGACTATAGTGCTCACTATGAGACATATTTTAAAAAAATATAGCCTTAGACTTTACTCAAGATAAACTTCAAGCCCACCCCTTTCGGTAACGTCCAAATAATAAGATTACTGCTATGATTTATGAGGGTCCTGTCTTCGCAGGGATTTATAACTCTTGATGCTTAGAATACGATTTCCATTTTTCAATACATTGCTGCATGTCGTCTGGGATTTCGGTATCAAACTGCATAAATTTACCTGTTGTTGGATGCTCGAAACCCAATGTTTTAGCATGCAATGCTTGCCTAGGCAATACTTTAAAACAATTATCTACAAACTGTTTGTACTTAGTAAAGGTTGTCCCTTTTAATATCTTTTCTCCACCGTATCGTGCGTCATTAAACAGCGTGTGCCCAATGTGTTTCATATGTACACGTATTTGATGCGTACGACCTGTTTCTAGCTTACAAGACACCAAAGTAACATAGCCCAAACGCTCCAAAACCTTGTAATGGGTAACAGCGGGTTTGCCTTTTCCTTCATCATCGTCAAGAAACACGGTGTTTTGTAGTCGGTTTTTAGGGTGACGCCCAATATTGCCTTCTATAGTACCTTCTTCTTCTTTCATATTCCCCCAAACAATAGCGACGTATTCGCGTTCGCTCGTTTTATTTGCAAACTGTGCAGACAAATGCGCCATGGCTATTTCAGTTTTAGCAACCACTAAAAGACCACTGGTATCTTTATCAATTCTATGCACTAGTCCTGGACGTTCACTAGAATTATTTGGCAGATTATCAAACCTATGGATTAATGCGTTTATTAAGGTTCCTGAATAATTTCCATGACCTGGATGCACGACCATTCCTGGAGATTTATTGACAACCAAAAGATCGTCGTCTTCATAAACCACATCAATATCTATATCCTCGCCTACCAATAAATTTTCAAAAGGCGGATGAGACAATAGCACACGAATGCTATCATAAGGTTTTACTTTGTAGTTCGATTTTATAGCAACATCGTTTACAAAAATGCTTCCCTCTTTTGCTGCGGCTTGAATTTTGTTTCGTGTAGCGTTCTCAACAAAATTCATTAAATATTTATCGATACGTAAAGGCGCTTGCCCTTTGTCTACAGTAAATGCATGATGTTCGTAAAGATTGTTTTCGTCTGGTAATATCGGTGTGTAGTCGTCCATTATTTAAGGTCTCTTACCATTACCAAGAACCAAATCTATAACAGAGGTTCTGGCTAACTTATCACCTGCTTTAAGTGCTTTTCCTTTATGCGTTAATTTTAATACCATGTCTTTTCCAATATTATCGGCATAAGTGACTTTGCCTACTTTAAAACCTAGAGCTTCTAGGTTTGGTTTTACTTGTCTATATGTTTGGTCTATTAAGCCTTCAGGAATATTCATCTTTCTATAACCTGAGGGATTAAGTGTGATGTATATTTTTCTATCTTCCTTAACTTTAGAACCCGCCAAAGGTTCCTGTTCTATAACTGAAAACTTGGGATAATCTGGGTTGTAATTTGCTGAATCCTGAATTTTCATAACCAATTTATTATCTTTTAACTCTAACTCTGCAACACTTATAGATTTACCTTTAAGCTCAGGAACCGTTTCAAAATCGCCATGATTTGTCGACATATTTAACCATTTTAACATGATAAAACACAATACAATTATAGCTACAACTGCCAATAAAAGCTGTTTAAAAAAGGTTTTACTGGTTAGAAATTTTATGATACTCATGGACAAGTTTTTCTATTAGGCAAATATATAAAAACAGAACTGTTTTTTCTTTTGCAATATATATGATATTTTAGCTTAACTAACATTAACTATCATAACATACGTTTTATTGTTGGTTTCAGACGAGTTTAGAGTTTAATTTAATTGATTTCGACTTTTTTGTGAAATTTTGAAAAGATTCCTACCTTCAAGGGAATGACAAAAATAATGTTAATGAAAAAAAATATTGCTATTATTATGGGTGGGTATTCTAGCGAATACAAAATCTCTTTAACAAGCGGAAATGTTGTTTATGAAACGCTTGATACTTCAAAATACACGCCTTACCGCATTCATGTTTTTAAAGGTAAATGGGTTTATGTTGATAATGAAGACATGGAATTTCCAATCGATAAAAATGATTTCTCAATAAATATAGACGGTTACAAAGTTACTTTTGATTGTGTTTTTAACGCTATTCATGGTTCTCCTGGAGAGGATGGGTTTATGCAAGGGTATTTTGAGTTGTTGAAAATCCCACATACTAGTTGCGATATGTACCAGGCGAGTTTAACCTTTAATAAGCGTGATTGTTTAAGTGTTTTAAAACCTTACGGGATAAAAACTGCGGAATCGTTTTACTTAAACCTTGGTGATATCATTAATGAAGATGCTATTATTGATAAAGTAGGTTTACCTTGTTTTGTAAAAGCAAACAAAGCCGGAAGTAGTTTTGGCATAAGTAAAGTCCATAAAAAAGAAGGCTTACATAAAGCTATTGATTTAGCCTTTAAAGAGGATGACGAAATTATAATTGAATCGTTTTTAGATGGTACTGAAGTTTCTGTTGGTGTGATAACATATAAAGGTGAAACCAAAGTTCTACCAATTACTGAAATTGTTTCTGAAAATGACTTTTTTGATTATGAAGCTAAATACCTTGGGAAATCTCAAGAGATAACACCTGCTAGAATAACTAAAGATCAAGAAAACAAAGTTATAGCCGAAGCAAAAAAGGTTTACGAAGTTTTAAAAATGAAAGGCTTTAGTAGAAGTGAATTTATTTTTAAAGATGGTGAACCGCATTTATTAGAAATGAATACTGTTCCTGGGTTAACTAGAGAGAGCATTTTACCGCAACAGGCTGCTGCTGCAAATATTTCTTTGACTGAATTGTTTGATAATGCTATTGAAGAAGCTTTGAAATAAATATTGTAATTTTAAACCATGAAACGAGCTTTATTCCCTGGGTCTTTTGACCCATTAACATTAGGACATTACGATATTATAAAGCGTGGCGTTACTTTATTTGATGAAATTATAGTCGCCATTGGCGTAAATGCTGATAAAAAATATATGTTCTCTCTTGAAGAACGGAAAAAATTTATTGAAGATGCTTTTGCTGATGAACCCAAAGTAAAAGTGGTTATATACAAAGGACTTACTGTTAATTTTTGTAAAGAAATTGGCGTAGAATTTATTTTACGAGGACTTAGAAACCCTGCTGATTTTGAATTTGAAAAGGCTATTGCTCATACCAACAGAGACCTCGCTCCTATTGAAACTGTGTTTCTTTTAACCTCGGCGGGCACGTCTTACATAGCCTCTTCTATTGTGCGCGATGTGATTAGAAATAATGGAGACTATACCAAGTTGGTTCCGAATAATGTTAGGGTAAAATAATCAATTTAACCTTTGGATACGACTTGCCCAGTGATGAACTTATTAAAACCATTTTGAAAAATCGTTTGATAGCTTTAAAGACTAAGCGGTAAATCAGTTGCAGTTTTCATTCTGAATATGTTAAAGTGAATGTTCTTAAATAAACTTAAAATATTATGAGTTTATAAATCTGTATTCTGGCTTGCGTTAGGGATTGAAGCGGCATCCTTTTTGTGCGAAAAACAAATTTTGTCTGGAACCGTAAAACATCCTCTTATCAGAAAGTTTAATGAGATACTGAAATAAGTCCAGCACAAGAAAGATACAGCGGAAAGCCGGACCCTTGTGGTAACGCCCAAAATATTGAATTAAAACTTATACTCTGAAAGCCCTTTGGTGAATGCCTCTGGGTTTTCGGCTAAGTGATAACGAGGATCGTCGATATCTTCTACTATAACTTCTCTGAATTTCGGATTTGATTTATATAGAAGTATTTTACAATCTTCGCTTAAGTGTTTAAGCTTAATTTTCTTGCCAGCTTCTTCATATTTACTTACCAAATTGGAAATAGCTTCTATAGCTGAATGATCGCTTATACGTGATTCTACAAAATCGACTTCAACATATTCTGGATCGTCTTTAATATCAAATTTCTCATTAAAGGCGATAATAGAACCGAAAAATAAAGGTCCCCAAATTTCATAAACTTTGACACCATCTTCTCGTAAACGTTTGCGCGCGCGAATACGTTTTGCATTTTCCCAAGAAAACACTAAGGCACTAATAATTACACCTGCAATTACAGCGATAGCCAAATCGAAGATAACGGTTAACGCTGAAACCGCAATTAGAACAATAACGTCACTTAATGGGATTTTATTAAGAATCCTGAAACTACTCCAAGCAAACGTACCGATAACTACCATAAACATAACACCTACCAGAGCGGCTATAGGCACTTGCTCTATAAGTCCCGATGCAAAAAGAATAAATATTAATAGTAACACTGCAGCTACAATACCTGAGAGCCTGCCTCTACCTCCTCCTTTTATATTTATAAGTGATTGGCCTATCATGGCGCAACCTCCCATACCTCCAAAAAATCCGGTAACAATATTGGCACCTCCTTGCGCTAAACATTCCCTGTTTGCGTTCCCTCTAGTTTCGGTTAACTCGTCGACTAAATTTAGTGTCATTAAAGATTCAATTAATCCAATGGCTGCAAGAATTAAAGCATAAGGAAATATGAACTTCAGTGTTTGAAGATTAAAAGGAACTTTACTAAAAATATCTGCTTGAAATTGAGGTAATCCACCTTTTAAACCTTCTCCGCCTCCATCACGAATAAAAGTACCTACAGTAGCTACATCTAAATTTCCAAAAATCACAATTCCTGATACTACCAAAATAGCAATTAAAGCTTCGGGTAATTTTTTGGTAAGCTTAGGCAAACCAAACATGATCCCCATGGTAAGTCCAACTAAACCAAGCATAACCCATAGTTTATCACCTACAAACCAATCGCCATTAACATCTTTAAACATACCTAATTGTGATAAAAATATCACGATAGCTAATCCATTAACAAATCCCATCATTACTGGGTGCGGAATTAATCTAACAAATTTTCCTAATTTCAAAACACCAGCTAACATTTGTATAACCCCCATTAAAATAACGGTAGCAAATAAATAGTATAAACCTAATTGTTCGCTTGCCTCGCCCATAGCGTTTCCTTCTGCAACCAAACTTACCATAACGACTGCCAAAGCACCAGTTGCCCCACTAATCATACCTGGACGTCCACCAAAAACAGAGGTTATTAAACCAACCATAAATGCTGCATACAACCCAACTAAAGGATCTACACCGGCCACAAATGCGAATGCTACAGCTTCTGGAACTAATGCTAAAGAAACAGTTATTCCACTTAAAATATCATTTTTGGCATTAGCTGCACGCTTTCTAATAAATTCAGTCATAGTTGTTTTTTCAAAGCGCAAATTTACGCTTAATATGTTGTGGTGCAAGTTAGAAGTATTATAATTTGTCTATTAGAAAAACTATAACGTTTTAGGGTCTTATCTAGATAATTCTTTTTATAACTAGGTTACAATCAATTCTTTTTCTTGAAATAATTTAATATAGCAGTTACTCTTAACATTAATATTAATTAGAGTTTCTGCAAATAGTACTGCTACACTTGTTTGAGCAATTACTGCCATAAAATTTATTGTATCAAAATGTTCAATGTTTTTTTAAGCGCCAAACGAATAGCTATAAGAATCCATTTCATTTATTATCCATAAGAACACCTTAATTCAAAATAACTTCAGCTAAATAATTCTGAAGACTATTTATAATCTAAAATGATAGTATATTGTGACTCACAGTCTTGTTTTACGAGAGTATTAAAACAATACTTCAATCTAATTAATACTTTATACTAGCAGGCACAATTAAATCGAGTGATTTTTTAACACTTAGCTACTTAAAGGTATATTAATAAAGAAATTGTAGTTTTATAAAAATATCCAGGTATATATGAGAAAAGTATTAAGCATCCTTGTTTTAATTGTTTGCTGGAATCATTCAGCAGGTCAAACATCTAAAGATTTTGAAACTCATTTTGAAAAATCAAACGGTTTGGAAACCGCTACCTACCAGCAAACTATAAAATTTTATTATAATTTAGCTGAAGTTTATCCTGAAATTTCAATTAAAGCTATAGGTGAAACTGATTCTGGTGAGCCTTTACATCTTGTAACGTTGAATTTGGATGCTGTATTTGATTTTTCCAAAATTAAAGAACATGATAAACGAATTTTACTAATAAACAACGGCATTCATCCTGGAGAATCTGACGGTATTGATGCTACCATGATGCTTATTAGGGATATAGTTCAGGGTAAGATTGAAGCTCCTAAAAAAACAGTTTTGGCAACTATCCCTATTTACAATATTGGCGGGAGCTTAAATAGAAACTCTACAACGCGAACCAATCAAAATGGACCAAAAGAATATGGATTTAGAGGTAATGCTAGAAATTATGATTTAAATAGAGACTTTATAAAATGTGATACTAAAAACACAAGAACTTTTGCTCGAATTTTTCATTTAGTAAAGCCTGATGTTTTTATAGACAATCATGTAAGCAATGGTGCCGATTATCAATACACGCTCACCCATGTATTCACACAACATAATAAAATGGGTAATGACTTAGGCGATTATATCCATACCGAAATGATGCCCACACTAAAACAAAAGCTTTTAGAAAAAAATTGGGATATTACGCCTTATGTAAACGTTTTTAATCAAGTTCCAGAAGAAGGGTTTTCTCAATTTATGGATTACCCCAGATATTCAACAGGTTATGCAACTTTATTTAATTGCTTGGGTGTTATGGTAGAAACACACATGTTAAAACCTTACAAACAGCGTGTTGAGGGCACTTACGAACTCATGAAAAGTATGATTGATATTACTGAAGAACAAGGTGATAAAATATCTGAATTAAGAAACAGTGCTTTAGCTAATTTTCAATCTAAAAAAACGTATCCATTAGATTGGATCATAGACACCACAAAAACAACAACTTTAAATTTTAAAGGATTTGAAGGTCATTTCATTGAAAGTAAAATAACTGGTGCAAACCGCTTAAAATATGATAGAACGAAACCTTTTACAAAAAAAATTAGCTATCAAAATTATTTTAAACCAAGTTTAGAAGTTAAAATACCCGATGCATACATAATCCCTCAAGGTTGGCACAATGTAATAGATTTATTAAAACTGAATGCTGTTAAAATGCATGTTTTAGAGCGAGATTCTACAATAACCGTTGAAAGCTATAAAATTGAAGATTATAAGACCAGAGAAATGCCTTTCGAAGGTCATTATTTGCATTACAAGGTAACTGTTTCTAAAAACAATCAGAATATTACTTTTAAAAAAGGCGATGTTATCATTAAAACCGCTCAACCATCTTTTAGATATATTATAGAAACTTTAGAACCACAAGCACCAGATTCGTTTTTTAATTGGAATTTTTTCGATACTATTTTACAACAAAAGGAATGGGTTTCACCGTATGTTTGGGAAGATTTAGCTTTAAAAATACTTGATAAAAACCCTAAATTAAAAGTTGAATTTGAAGAGAAAAAGAAAAACGAAAAAGACTTTACAGATCAATGGTATGCTCAATTAGATTGGATACACAAACAAAGTAAGTATTATGAAAAAGCTCATTTGCAATACCCTATTTATAGGCTAAATTAGTTTACACCAATAACTTAATATTAGCATAAGAATTTTCAAGTGCCTTTTCAGTTTCTTTTTTATTTAACCAAGCTACTTTTGTTATGCCTTCATTTTGTTGAGGATGTAAATTACCGGAGTAACTGGTTTTCATTTCAAACCAATACGTGATTTTTATTTTGTACCGTCCGTTACGTTTAAATATATGATATGTAGTATCTAATAGTTTTTTAATTTCTAAGCCTTTAACACCAGTCTCTTCCTCCACTTCTCGTATTGAAGTCTCCTCAATAGTTTCTTTCCGCTCCGCTTTCCCTTTAGGTAAATCCCATTTATCATTTCTATAAATAAATAGTATTTCACCGTTGTCATTAAAAACTTTACCTCCACCAGCAATAACGTTTGGGAGTTTCTTCAAAAACTTTTTTAAAACTTTATCAGGATTTTTATGAATTAGGCGGACCTCACTTAAAGATGTATTATTAAGACGTCTTATAACTTTTGCCATATTTACTGTGCTTAGTAAATAATTCTTAAAGTTAGTTTCTTTCTCAACTACTGAAGTTAAAATTATTGGCTTATCACCAACAAAAACTTTATACATGGTTCGTTATAATTAACAATTTCAATGTCGTAAAAATATCATTTTTACTAACACCTTATACAATGTTGAAAAAAATATTTTTATTAGTCACCAACCTTCAATATAGAATTAAATTTATGTGTAATTTTGCTACATGATTTTTAACAAAGACACCGCCAAAAAAACCGCTGAAGTTTTATTACAAATTAATGCTATAAAACTTAAACCTAACGACCCTTTTACTTGGGCTTCTGGATGGAAATCACCTATATATTGTGATAATCGAATCATACTATCATTTCCGCCCATTCGTAATTACATTCGTGAAACTATGGGAAAATATATTGAAAAGCAATATGGAAAACCCGATGTTATTGCTGGTGTTGCTACAGGTGCAATTGGTATTGGAATGTTAGTGGCTGAATATTTAGGCTTACCTTTTATATATGTGAGACCAGACGCCAAAGGACATGGACGAAAAAACCAAATTGAAGGCTTTGTGGAAAGTGGACAAAACGTGGTGGTAGTTGAAGATTTAATAAGCACAGGAAAAAGTAGTTTAAACGCTGTTAGAGCCTTAAAAGAAGCTGGAATTAATGTAAAAGGTATGGTTGCCATTTTTACGTATGGTTTTGATATAGCTACAAAAAATTTCGAAAAAGAAAACATTTATTTAAACACCTTGAGCAACTATGAAAATTTGCTTGAACAGGCCTTAGAAACAAACTATATTTCTGAAAAAGAATTAAAAACCTTATCGGAGTGGAATACCAATCCTAGTGAATGGAACGCTAATTAATATATAAATTACGTTAATTAGATGTAAAGTCTTTCAGAATCAAAACTTAACGACTTTATAAAAACAAATTACAAAAAAATGAATTTAGAATCCCCAACAATTAGTGTAAGTAAATCTCCAGAGGATGTATTTAATTTTTTAGCTGACATAAAGAACTTTAAATCTTTAATGCCTGAAAACATTAGTAAATTTGAAGTTTTAGACGAAGACAAATTTCTTTTCGCATTAAAAGGTATGCCAGAAATTATTCTAAAAAAGAAAGAAGTTATTCCTCCAAACAAAATTGTGTTGGGTGCTGCTGGTGGAAAATTAGATTTTTCGCTGATTGCAAATATTACTGAAGTGAATGCTACGACTAGTGAGGTAAAATTAGATTTTACAGGGGATTTCAATCCTATGATGGCCATGATGATTAAAGGCCCAATCAGTAAATTTATTGAAACACTGGCCACAAGTATTCCTAAGTCCATCTAATACAAAAGAGTAATCTCTTTTAAATTGAATTCTTTTAAAATATTATCTTCTAATAACACTTGAAGATATCCTATATCGGAAACACTTTTTATAAAACCAGAAAACATGACGCCTTCAACATCTTTGAATGTTGAAGGTTTGTTTTTTCTAAATAGATGTGTTTCATATTCTTTTTTTAACTCGATATACTTTTTACCCTTCAGCAATAAAAAATAATCTTTCAAATTATTTATTATAGCAATAGTTAATTCATTTAAGTCATATTCCTTTCCCGAAATCGCTTTTAATGAAGATGCTTGGGGTAAATTTTCGAAAGTAATTTGGTTCACATTTATACCAATACCAATAATAGATGCCTTAATAGCATTTTGTTTTATGACATTTTCAATCAAAACACCACATATTTTTTTATCTGCTGACAAAATGTCGTTTGGCCATTTTACACTTAATCGAGGTATTGAAAGAGCGTCTAGAGTTTTTAAAAGTGATAAAGCCACTACCATACTTAAATAAAAAGGTACTTCAAACTGAAAGTCAGATAGTTCCTTGAAGACACTAAACGTGAGGTTTTTAGACGACTCTGAATTCCAAATAGTTCCCATTTGCCCTCTACCTTGTGTTTGATTTTCTGCAATTACAGCGGTGTAATCACTAACAGGTTCAGTTGTACATAGCTTTTTTAAATAGCTATTTGTAGAGTCGATGGCATTAAGTTTGATTATACGCATATATAAGTTATCAAAATACTCTGAAATCTTATGATTATTTTAAAGTATAAAGAACTAAAAAAATAATAACTTTGCATAAATTTAATTATAATTAATGGCGAAACAAAAAATAAGCGCAGACCAATTAATATCAGTAATAATCAGTGGGATTGAAGATGTTAAAGGTAAGGAAATAAACATTTTAGATCTAAGAGAAATTGAAAACACGGTTTGTGATTACTTTATTATTTGCGAAGGAACTTCAAATACGCAAGTAAACGCTATAGTCAATTCCATACAGAAAAAGGTAAGTAAAGAGCTTAAAGACAACCCCTGGCATACTGAAGGGGCAGATAATGCTGAATGGGTGTTAATTGATTACGTAGATGTTGTAGTACATGTGTTTCAAAAACATATTAGAGAATATTATGATATTGAGAGTCTTTGGGGCGATGCAAAAACAACAGTTATAGAAACAAGTTACTAAAAAAATCAAATGGCAAACGAAAAGAAAAGCATAAAAGATAAGAAGCCTAAATTTAGTCCGTATTGGATTTATGGTATATTAATAGCCCTTTTTTTAGGGTTTCAATTATTTAATGGTGGAAGCTATCAAGATGCCAATAAAACGACCCCTTCTGACTTTTTTCAATATTTAGAATCAGGTGATGTAGAGCGAATTGATATCGTAAAAAATACACGGGTAGCAAAAATTTATTTAACAAAAGATGCTGAGGCAAAAGAGATTCATAAAAACTCGAAACCTCAAACATTTATTCCATCAGCTACAAAATTACCAAACTATAGATTTGAATTTGGTGATCTTCAAAATTTCGAAAATCAATTAAATGAAAACACAAAAGGTTTAGCTGTTAAGCCTATTATTACGTTCGACACAGAAACGAACGATTGGGGCAATTTACTAATGGGTATTCTACCTTTTATTCTTTTAATAGGAGTTTGGATATTTATTATGCGCCGTATGTCGGGAGGTGCTGGCGGAGGTGCTGGCGGACAAATTTTCAATATAGGAAAATCAAAAGCAAAACTTTTTGACCAGAATACTGAAGTAAAAACGAGTTTTAAAGATGTTGCAGGACTTGAAGGGGCAAAAGAAGAAGTTCAAGAAATTGTTGACTTCCTTAAGTTTCCAGAAAAGTACACAGCCCTTGGTGGTAAGATTCCAAAAGGCGCATTACTTGTAGGACCTCCTGGAACAGGTAAAACATTATTAGCAAAAGCCGTAGCTGGTGAAGCAAAAGTGCCATTCTTCTCATTATCAGGTTCTGATTTTGTTGAAATGTTTGTTGGTGTTGGAGCATCTCGAGTTAGAGACTTATTTAAGCAAGCTAAAGAAAAATCACCATCAATTATTTTTATTGATGAAATTGATGCTATTGGTCGTGCAAGAGGTAAAAACGCTATGTCTGGAAGTAATGATGAACGTGAAAATACGTTAAATCAGTTATTAACTGAAATGGATGGTTTTGGAACAAACACTAATGTTATTGTAATTGCAGCAACTAACAGAGCTGATATTTTAGATAAAGCTTTAATGCGTGCGGGACGTTTTGATCGGCAAATTTATGTCGATTTACCTGATGTTCGTGAACGTCAAGAAATTTTCGAAGTGCATTTAAGACCTCTTAAAAAATCTAAAGATTTAGATTTAGATTTCTTATCAAAACAGACTCCAGGTTTCTCTGGTGCTGATATTGCTAACGTCTGTAATGAAGCTGCTTTAATAGCTGCTAGAAACGGTAAAAAAGCTGTTGATAAACAAGATTTTCTTGATGCCGTAGATCGAATTATTGGAGGTCTTGAGAAGAAAAATAAAATTATAACACCTAGTGAAAAACGTGCCGTTGCCTTTCATGAAGCGGGACATGCCGTGACAAGTTGGATGTTAGAACATGCTGCGCCATTAGTTAAAGTTACTATTGTACCTCGTGGACGTTCATTAGGTGCTGCATGGTATTTACCTGAAGAACGCTTAATTGTACAACCAGAGCAAATGCTCGATGAGATGTGTGCTGCTTTAGGTGGTCGTGCAGCTGAAAAAGTAATTTTTGATAAAATTTCAACTGGTGCTTTAAGTGATTTAGAAAAAGTTACTAAACAAGCTCGTGCCATGGTTACCATATACGGTTTAAGCGATAAGATTGGAAACCTTACCTACTATGATTCTTCAGGACAAAACGAATATGGATTTTCAAAACCATATAGTGAAAAAACTGCGGAATTAATTGATAAGGAAATTTCAGATATCATTGAAAAACAATATCAACGTGCTATTAAATTGTTAGAAGAAAATAAAGATAAGCTAACACAACTTGCAGAAGTATTGTTGGAGAAAGAGGTTATTTTTAAAGATAATCTTGAAAAAATATTTGGAAAGCGCCCTTTTGAAAAAGAGCAACCTGTAAACACAGAAGAAGATAAAAAAGACGAAGAGGAATAAGATAGAAAACATAAAATTTGTCTAGCTTTTAGTAAAAATCTTAAATTAATCGCAGGGTTAATTTAAGATTTTTTATATTTGATATACCTCATAAATATTTCAGTTAATAGCAACACATTAAATGAGTCTTTTTAGAAAAATTTTTGGTTCGAAATCTGAACGTTCTGGTGAAGAATTAAAATCTGATGACCGGGGTAAATATATGCCTGAGATAAAACTACCAATAGACGAAAGGTTTACCATAAACTTTAAGGCTAATGGCGGTAAATTTTTGTATTGTGAGAATTTAAATGAAATTTACAAAAATCTGGAACATATTCTAGAGGAAAATGGCTGGGAAGAAGAACAAGTATTATTACTTGATTCAGAATTAGAAGATCGGTTTAAAAATTCCCATTTACTGCCAACCAGAAAAATAAGTGAATCTACTTATTTTTTAACTACCTGTGAAAATTTGATTGCTAATGATGGATCATTACTGATTTCGTCAAAGCAAATCTACGAAAAAAGACTTCCTGAGCTCCCTTTTAACTTCATCGTCTTCGCTACAACTAGTCAAATTGTTGATACTATAGGTGAAGGCTTACGGGGTATAAAATCTAAAAATAGACAAAAAATCCCAACAAATATTACCACAATAAAGCATTTTAAATCTGGAGATGAAAAAGATTTTCTAAGTTATGGTAGCAGTGCAAAAAACCTATACCTATTACTTTTAGAAGACTTATAGCATGAGAGAAACGCTTGTACGATCACTTTCTGGTTTAATCTATGTCTCCTTATTACTTATTTGTATTCGTTTTGAACACGCCTTAATTGCTCTGTTTTTTATATTTGGACTAATTTGTATGGGTGAATTCAAAAAACTCATTCAGCTTAAGAGCCATATTCCTTATTTTATTTTTATTACACTGTATGCCGTTTTCGGGTATTGGCAAACCGTTTTAAATACGAATACAGGATTAAATGAAGCTACCCAAATCCTCATGGTGCTCTCTATTTTTGTAGTGCTTTTTTTAATTAAAGATTTGTTTTCAAGAAAAAGCATTCCTCTCTTTAGCACCAAACGATTTTTACTTACTACATTTTATTTATCAAGTGCGTTCGTGTTTTTAATTTTAATAACCAACTATAATGGAGACTATAATCCAAACATTTTATTAGGGGCATTTATATTAGTTTGGGTAAACGATTCATTTGCATATTTAGTTGGTAAAAATTTTGGTAAACAAAAACTTTTTGAAATTATTTCACCTAAAAAAACGGTAGAAGGATTTCTTGGCGGACTATTCTTTTCATGCGTAGCAAGTTATTTTATTGCTATATTTACTGAGACTTTAGATTTCACAAATTGGCTAATTTTAAGTATTATAATTAGTGTATTTGGTACTTTAGGAGATTTAATTGAGTCTAAATTTAAAAGACAAGCAAACGTTAAAGATAGTGGTGTAATCATGCCCGGTCATGGCGGATTATTAGATAGATTAGATAGTATTATTTTTGCTGCACCATTTATATATTTATTTTTAAGAATTTTAAATTATGTTTCATAAAGAAGGTCATAAAATTATAGTCATCACATTTATTAGTGTTGTTGGATGTAGTTTATTAGTTAATAGTTTTATTGATATCAATTGGTTGAGAACAATCATAATGGTAACCTTATTAGTGTTCCTAATTCTAATACTGCAATTTTTTAGAAATCCAAAACGACATACAGACCTCAACGAGAAACAAGTTATTTCTCCTGTAGACGGCAAGGTTGTCGTTATTGAAGAAGTATTTGAGAAAGAGTATTTTAAAGAAAAGCGTTTGCAAGTAAGTGTATTCATGTCGCCTTTAAATGTGCATGTAACGCGTTACCCAATTGGTGGTAAGGTTTTATATAGTAAATACCATCCAGGAAAATATCTAGTAGCATGGCACCCTAAAGCGAGTGAGGAAAATGAGCGCACTACTGTTGTGGTTGAAAATAAAACATATGGTAAAGTTTTACACAGACAAATTGCTGGTGCTTTAGCTAAACGTATTGTAAACTATGCAAAAGTTAATGATAAACCTACTCAAGGTGATGAATCTGGATTTATAAAATTTGGATCTAGAGTGGACTTGTACTTGCCTTTAGACACCAAAATTAAAGTCAAATTAAATCAAAAAGTTAGCGGTGGTGAAAGTGTAATTGCGGAAATTAATGAGTGATAACGAATTAAACATAGAATTTGAAGAAGCTGTTGCTAGAGTAAATGCTCATAGTGAACCATTTCCTGCTGACACCCTTTTAAAACTTTATGCTTACTACAAAAAAGCTACTAATAATTACGAAAGACCCAGTAGTAAAAAGCCCATAATTAATGCTTTTAAAACCAATGCCCTATTCCAAGCTAAAGATCTTTCAGAAAATCAAGCAAAACAAGCCTATATTGATCTAGTGACTAATTATTTTTTGTACCGAAAGTAATTCTTAAAATTTTCTAACTTCTGTTGAGCACTTGATTTACTAGAAATTTTCAACCCACCTCGTTTAGCGCTTTATAAAAAACATTAAATCGCCTTTTTATCAAATAACCATTAAAAGAATCATCAAAAAACTACCTCAAACTAGCTAAACTAGCCTTTAAAGTCTCCATTTTAGCCAAAGCATCTGCTTCTTTTTTCTTTTCGCTAGTAACTACTTGTTGTGGTGCTCCAGCAACAAAGCGCTCATTAGAAAGTTTCTTTTGTACCGATTTTAAAAAGCCTTGGGTATAGTTTAACTCTTCGGTTAGTTTTTTAATTTCAGCATCAACATCTATAGCTCCAACCATAGGAATAAAATACTCATTAGATTTCACTCTAAAGGTTAAAGCGCCTTCAATAGTTTCTGAAGTATCTTCTATACTTTCCAGATTTCCTAATTTAGCAATAATTCCATTGAAAGTCGCACTCGCCTTTTCATTGTTTATTACTGAAAAACCAATAGCGTCTTTAAAAGCTATATTTTTTTGCTTTCTAATGTTTCTAATACCTGAAATAACTTCAGAAGCAAATTCAAATTCAGTAATCAACGTTTCATCTATAGCTTTAACTTCTGGCCATTTAGACACAATTAACGCTTCATTTGGAGTTCTTTCAGAAATATACTGCCAAATTTCTTCTGATAAAAATGGCATAAACGGATGTAAAATTTTAAGATTATTCTCAAAAGCTTCTATAACCGCTTTATACGTTTTTACATCAATAGGCTTTTGATAAGCTGGTTTTATGATTTCTAATAACCACGACGAAAAATCATCCATGATTAGTTTGTAAATAGACATTAAAGCATCACTTAACCTGTATTTACTAAAATGATCTTCAATTTCTGCTAAAGCTTTTTGAAACTTAGCCTCATACCATTCTAAACCTACTTTTGCAGTTTCTGGTTGCGGCAAATTGGTATCTATCTCCCACCCTTGTACCAAACGAAAAGCGTTCCAAATTTTGTTTCCGAAACCCTTACCTTGTTGGCAAAGTGCCTCATCAAACATAAGATCATTTCCGGCTGCAGAGCTCAATAATAATCCAACACGAACACCATCGGCAGAATATTCTTCAATCAATTTTAAAGCATCTGGTGAGTTCCCTAAAGACTTACTCATTTTTCGGCGTTGCTTGTCGCGTACCAAACCTGTAAAGTATACATTATTAAATGGCTTTTCGCCTTTATATTCATACCCAGCTATAATCATACGTGCTACCCAAAAGAATAGAATATCTGGTCCTGTAACCAAATCGTTGGTTGGGTAATAATACTTTATTTCTTCATTTTCTGGATTGCGAATACCGTCAAAAACACTCATTGGCCATAACCATGATGAGAACCACGTATCTAAAGCATCTTTATCTTGAGTAAGATTACTAAACGTTAGTTGCTGGTTATTGGTTTTTTGCTTTGCTTTTTCTAAAGCTTCCTCAATATTTTCAGCTACTACAAAATCTTCTTTTCCGTCGCCATAAAAGTAAGCTGGTATTTGTTGTCCCCACATAAGTTGACGTGAGATATTCCAATCGCGAATATTTTCCATCCAATGGCGATACGTATTCTCAAACTTTTTAGGAAATAACTTAATCTCTTCATCTTCTAAAACCGACTTAATAGCAGGTTTTACTAAATCTTCCATTTTAAGAAACCATTGGTCGCTTAAACGAGGTTCTATAACCGCTTTGGTTCTTTCCGATGTTCCTACTTTATTAGTGTGGACCTCCGTTTTAACCAAAACATCTTTTTCTTCTAATTCTTTTACAATTTCTTTTCTAACAACAAAACGGTCTTTGCCTTCATAATGCAATCCAAAGCTATTTAAAGACGCATCGTCATTAAAAATATCAATGACTTCTAGTTTGTGCTTATCTCCAAGATTTTTGTCGTTTTCATCGTGTGCAGGGGTCACTTTTAAACATCCTGTACCAAATTCAACATCAACATATTCATCTTGAATAATAGGAATAACTCGATTACAAATAGGCACAATGGCTTTCTTTCCAAGTAAGTGAAAAAAGCGCTCATCATTTGGATTAATACAAATTGCTGTATCTCCAAAAATAGTTTCAGGTCTTGTGGTAGCAATAGTTAGCGTATCATCACTTCCTTCAATTTTATATTGTAAATAGTATAGGTTTCCTTGGCGTTCTTCATGAATTACTTCTTCATCAGACAAGGTTGTTTTTGCCTCAGGGTCCCAATTTACCATTCTGTAACCACGGTAAATCAATCCTTTTTCATATAAATCAACAAAAACCTTAATTACAGCTTCACTCATGTCATCATCCATAGTGAATTTGGTTCTTTCCCAATCACAAGAACAACCTAGTTTTTTCAACTGTTCTAAGATAACACCGCCATATTCATTTGTCCAATCCCAGGCATGTTTTAAAAATTCATCACGAGATAAATCATTTTTATCTATTCCTTGTTCTTTTAATTTAGCAACTACTTTGGCCTCTGTAGCGATAGATGCATGATCTGTACCAGGTACCCAACACGCATTTTTACCTAACAACCGCGCATGACGAATTAAAACATCTTGAATGGTATTATTAAGCATGTGCCCCATATGCAACACTCCAGTTACGTTTGGTGGAGGAATTACAATGGTATAAGGCTCTCTTTCATCGGGCTCTGAATGAAAATAATTATGTTTCATCCAATAGTCGTACCACTTACTTTCTACCTGATTTGCATCATATTTTGATGGAATTTGCATGCTTTGGAATAGTTTTTGAACAATGATTTGCAAAAGTACTTATATTTCTTTTTCTATGAAAGATATAAGCCGTTATTGATAAGGCATTAAATATCTGTATTTAACAGTTTTAAGTAATATCAAAGAAAATTCATACGTACTTTTGAACGCGTTAAATATGTTAATATGTTTGCATTACGTCTATTAATTTTGCAGGTTATAGGAAAAGTGAGTATGTTTGACATAGGATAAGTAATAAAAGTACAACAATCCCTAAAAATTTAAAAGGGGTAAAAAAGATAATAAAAACAAAAAAAATAAAGACATGAAACAATTAATTACTATTTTTTTTATCGGATTAATCAGTTTTGGTATTAACGCTCAAGCAAAAATTGAGTTTAAATCTGAAACTATTGATTATGGAACAATTGAAAAAGGTTCTAATGGTGTACGAGTATTTGAATTTATTAATACTGGAGATGAGCCATTAATTATATCAAAAGTATCTTCTAGTTGTGGCTGTACAATTCCTAAAAAGCCGAAAGAGCCTATATTACCAGGAAAAACAGGTGTAATTGAGGTAAAGTACGATACGAATAGAGTAAACCCAATTAGAAAAACAATAACTGTGCTTTCTAATGCTGAAACACCAACTATTGCTTTAAAGATTAAAGGCTTGGTGATAGACCCAAGTAAAGTAAGCATACTAGATAAAAAAGAGAAAAGTGTAATGCAACAATAAGTTTGCTTAAACTTATAAACATTAAAAGGCTTGAACATGCGTTCAGGTCTTTTTTATTAAAATAACTTTTGTAATTTAAAATTAAAACTTAGAGCGTCTCCTTCTCTATCTATTCTCAGCCTTATTTTTTTACCATCATCATCATAAAACATCTGTATGACTTGATGCAGTGTAAATTGATAAGTTTGCTTTCCGTTTATACTCAATAATATATCTCCTATTTTTAAACCTGCTTGTTCTGCAGGTGAACCTTCTCTTAGTTCAACTACGGCATAAGCTGGTTTTAATAAAATTTTATATTGATTCTCCAAAATGATACTGTTATTGCTACTTTGATTCGAACTGTTTTCTTTTATATTACTTTTCTTTAATTCTCTTAAAATCCTCATACCATCATGTGCTAGTTCAATGCCGCTTTTGTTGTAGCTAAACTTTTCATTGAACTTGTTGTTTTTAGTCAAAGTGATTAAGGCCCGTCGATAATCAAAAATAATATTGAATCGTTTTAAAATATTACCAGCAATACTGCCATTTCTATCTTTAATTTGTTTTGCAAAAAATATACTTTTAATATTAGGATAAGCAACATTAGCATTTTTAAGCACAAAATTTTTAAAAGCAATTGATTGAACTTTAGAGCGCTTTCCATAAACACTGCCATTAAGTCCGTGTCCAAGAAAATCATTAAAAAATTTATCTCCAGGTTTTATGTTTAATGAGTCATCTTCAAATAACCATAAAGCATCACTACCACCTGAATCGATCAACAATTTAACTGGTATTTCATTGTGATTAATTTTAACCTTAGCATTTATGTAAGGTTTTCCGTTGTAAAATTCTAAATTTAACCGTTCACATTTCTTACAATCTTTATATTTAAATTTTTCTTGTGACATTAACTTTAAATAACCCGCTGAATAGTTTACCTCGACAATCAAATCTTTAAATAAATCAAAGCCAATTATGCCATGAACAGGAATACCTAATCTGGGAGCAAAATTTAAATTACTATTATAGACTGCATACAAATCCTGATTTAATTTTATCGCATCACCTATCTTAAAAACATTATTTTTTGATTTTAATGCCTCAACAGATTCTCCGCCTCCTAATCCTTTTAAATAAATAGTCTCAGCATTCTTTATTTGTAGAGTATCAGAAACATTTAAAAAATTGAATATAATAGGCTTACTAACACCTGTATCTAACAAAAAGGATAATGTAACCCCATTAATATTTACAGGAATAACGATCAAATTATTTATTAATTTGAACCGAATTTTATCAGATTGCTTCTTATTTTGAATAACAAATTTATCCTGAGAAAAACTTGAATAACTCAAGCATAGAAAAAATAATATGACAGCAAACCATTTATTCATTTAGTGTAAAACAATTAATTACATAATCAATTTACAAATCTTTACTTTAGCATAAATATTTACAGCTATTTTTTAAAAAAACTTTAAGATAATTTTCTCAACTTTGCATTTAAATAGTTTTAAATGCCAACAATTTCAAAAAAAGGGCAATTAATGCCTCAGTCTCCGATACGTAAATTAGTACCGTTTGCAGAACAAGCTGTTAAAAACGGTAAGTCTATTTACTATTTAAACATCGGGCAACCAGATATTAAAACTCCAGAAATTGCTTTACAAGCAATTAAAGATAGCAATATAGAAGTCCTTGCCTACTCAAGGTCTGAAGGCTCTGAAATTTATAGACAAAAAATTTCTGCTTACTATAAAAAACATGATATCAATGTGTTTCATGATGACATTATTGTAACTACTGGTGGTAGTGAAGCTTTACTATTTGCTTTTGGAAGTATTATGGATGTGGATGATGAAGTTATTATTCCAGAACCTTTTTACGCCAATTATAATGGATTTTCAACCGCCTCAGGTGTTAAAATAGTGCCTGTAATTTCTAAAATTGAAGATAATTTCGCACTGCCTCCAATTGAAGAATTTGAAAAGCTAATAACACCAAAAACAAAAGCTATTTTAATTTGTAATCCTGGAAATCCAACAGGATATTTATATTCTAAAGAAGAAATACAAAAACTAGCTACTATAGTTAAAAAGCATGATTTGTTTTTAATTGCAGATGAAGTTTATAGGGAGTTTACTTACGATGGTAACACACATTACTCCATAATGCAAGAAGAAGGTTTAGACCAATATGCGATTATTATAGACTCTGTGTCTAAACGTTACAGTATGTGTGGCGCAAGAATTGGTTGTTTGGTTTCTAAAAACAAATCGGTTATACAAACAGCGCTGAAATTTGCACAGGCACGTTTAAGTCCTCCAACATTAGCTCAAATAGCAAGTGAGGCCGCTTTAGACACCCCACAAAGCTATTTTGATGATGTTATTGAAGAATATGTTGAGCGTAGAAATACATTAATTTCTGAATTACAAAAAATTGATGGTGTAAAAGTTGCAAACCCTAAAGGTGCTTTTTATTGTATTGTTGAATTACCTGTAAAAAATTCTGATAATTTTGCGCAATGGCTTTTAGAGCACTTTGAAGTTGATAATGAAACGATTATGGTAGCCCCAGCTGCTGGATTCTACTCAACCCCAGGTGTAGGTTTAAACCAAATTAGAATAGCTTACGTACTTAATAAAAAGCGTTTAATAAAATCTGTGCATATTTTAAAAGAAGCCTTAAAAGTTTATAAAGACTAGTGCTTATTCAAGAAAACATATCTTTAAAACTGTACAATACTTTTGGTATTGATGTTACCGCAAGACATTTTGTTTCGGTTAGTACTATTGATGATTTAAAGCAAATTTTATCTTTAAAAGAATACCCAAACAAACTTGTATTAGGCGGTGGTAGTAACATGCTATTAACTAGAGATTTTGACGGGCTTGTAATTCATATAAACCTTAAGGGCATAGAAATTATTTCGGAAGATGAAAATGCCGTTATCGTTAAAGCCCATGCAGGCGAAAACTGGCATGAATTTGTGCTTTGGTGTATTAATAATGATTTTGGTGGTATTGAAAATTTATCATTAATACCAGGGAATGTGGGCACTGCTCCTATTCAAAATATTGGTGCATACGGCGTTGAGTTAAAAGATACTTTTAACTCTTGTGAAGCCCTTGCTATAGAGACAAAGTTATTGCAATCATTTTATAAATCAGATTGCAACTTTGGTTATAGAAACTCTGTTTTCAAACAAGAAGCTAAAGGTCAGTTTATAATTACTAGTGTTAATTTTAAACTGTCAAGAAACTTTCACAGTCTTAATATTAATTATGGAGCTATTAACTCTCAATTAGAATTGATGCAGGTTAGCAACCCAACGATTCAAGATATTTCAAAAGCGGTTATTAGCATCAGAGAAAGCAAATTACCTAACCCAAAAGAGATTGGAAATAGCGGAAGTTTTTTTAAAAACCCTGTAATTTCAAAAACACATTTCAATACACTTCTAGAAAACTTTAAAGACATCCCAAGTTATCCAATTTCAGAAGACCAAGTAAAAGTACCTGCAGGTTGGCTTATTGAAAAAGTAGGGTTTAAAGGCAAACGATTTGATGATTATGGTGTACATAAAAATCAAGCCTTGGTTCTTGTTAATTATGGAAATGCCAAAGGTAATGACATACTTAATCTTTCTAAATTAATTCAAAAAACAGTAGAGCGTATTTTTGGTATATTTATTGAAGCTGAAGTAAATATCTTATAATTTAAAAGAAATTTCTAACTTTGGTAAAAACAATTACTACCTAAATATATATATTAAAACTAGCCATCTTGATTTCACCTATAGAAAAGCAAATAGTTACTTTATTACAGAATAGCGATAAAAAAGCTATTAGTTTGCTTTATGAAAACTATGCTGATGCATTGTTTGGAGTTATTAAAAAGATTATTTCAGACGATGATACCGCTCAAGATGTACTTCAAGAAACTTTTGTAAAAATATGGCGGTATGCTAAAAAATATGACTCCAGTAAGGCTAAACTATTCACATGGCTTTATAGAATTGCATATAACACAGCCATTGATAAAGTGCGATCTCAAAAGAATAAAAAGAATAATGAAGTCCAAATGGAGACTTCATCCGTATATAAAGTAACGTCCAATGAACTAAATCAGGATGTTTTAGATATAAAAAAGCATCTAAGCAGCTTAGATGATAAATATCAAATAGTGATTAATGCGCTCTTTTTTGAGGGTATGACTCAACAAGAAGCTAGCGATGAATTAGATATTCCGTTGGGAACAATAAAATCAAGATTAAAAATTGGATTACGTGAATTAAAGAAAATTTACGACCCACAATAAATACAGTCATGAATGAGAAAATAACTACTTTTTTAAATTCTGGCCTATTAGACAAATATCTTTTAGGTGAAACTACTTCTGCTGAAGCGGAAATGGTGGAGTCTCATATTGCCAGATACCCCGAAATAGAGAATACATACAACACTCTGCAACACCACCTTGAAGCGGTTGCAAAAGCTAATGCTGTTGAAGCACCAGAAAACTTCTTAAATAATATTTTAGATGAACTTGACGACGCACCTGTTGTTAAATTAAACATCGTAAGTAAATATAAGAAATGGTATAAATTTAGCGTTGCTGCCTGTGTTGCTGCATTAATTTTTGCTGGTAGTTCAATGTATTTTTATAATCAAAATCAAAAATTACATAATGAAACTTTAGTTGTTGATGCAGAAATTGATGATTTACGTAGTGATATTGCAAAAAACAACGCAATGCTCGACAACGTAATGAGACAGCTTTTAAAGCTTAATAATCCAGAAACTGAAAAGTACATTATAAAAGGAAATGAGCGTGCTAAAGATTTAAAAACGGTAGCATACATTAATCCTAGGGAAAAAACATCAATGATTGATGTCGTTTCCTTACCAGAATTACCAGAAGAACAATGCTACCAAATTTGGGCAGAATTGCAAGGTAAGATGGTTAACTTAGGTATTTTAGATAAAGCTGATAGAAAACTTAGAAACATTCCTTACATGGAAGATGCACTTGCATTAAGTATTACTATTGAACCTAAAGGCGGAAATGTTATTGCATCAATGCAAAATTCTGTAGCACAAATTAGTTTACAATAAGATTTTATCAATAAAACAAAAAGCCTCATTTTATTTAGTAAATTGAGGCTTTTCAAATTATATTAAACAGTAACTATTCTTTATCAAATAAGGTTTTGTGGATAAATCCAGCAACTATAGCACCAGCAATTGGAGCAACCCAAAACAACCATAATTGCCCCGTAAATTCACCTCCAGCGAATAAGGCTTGACTAGTTGAACGCGCAGGGTTAACAGACGTATTTGTTATTGGAATACTTATTAGGTGTATTAAAGTTAAACCTAAACCAATAGCAATAGGTGCAAAACCTTTAGGTGCTCTTGAATTCGTGCTACCTAATATTATTAACAAGAAAAACATAGTTAACAAAAACTCTGCAATTAAAGCGGCAGTCATAGAATATCCATCTGGTGACAAATCTCCATATCCATTTGCAGCAAAACCGCTAATAGTAACAAAATCAGATTTATTCGTTAAAATCAAATATAAAGCTCCTGCAGCCGCCACAGCTCCTACTAATTGAGCGATAATATAACCTACTAAATTTTTAGCTTCAAACTTTCCACCGGCCCATAAACCTAATGAAACAGCTGGGTTAAAATGACCTCCAGAAATATGACCAACAGCGTAAGCCATAGTTAAAACCGTTAGACCAAAGGCTAATGCCACGCCTACAAAGCCAATTCCTAAATCTGGATAACCGGCTGCAAAAACAGCACTACCACAACCCCCAAAAACAAGCCAAAAGGTTCCAAAAAACTCTGCGAATAATTTTTTCATAATTAAATAATTTTAATTGATTAGAATAATAAACATATAGATAATTAACTTTTTAGACCCTAAAAAGTAAAATAGTCACATAAGTTTACGTAGTGTTTCTTCTAAATTTTAGTAACTAAAATCATATCTTTGCATAAATAATTACAAACTCTAGATGAAACTTTTTTTAATAACCATAGTGCTTTTAGGATTAGGTATAGCAGGGATTGCTATTAAAATTTGGGCAAAAAAAGACGGTAAATTTGCAGGAACTTGTGCCAGTCAAAACCCCATGATTAATAAAGATGGTGAAACTTGTGGTTTTTGTGGAAAAACTCCAGATCAATTTAGTGATTGTAACGAACCAAAACATTCATAACACTATATGGGTTTTCTTGATTTTTTATTCTACGGATTTATAGCTGTAGTTATTATTCAAGTTTTATTTTATGTTTTTTTGTTCGGGAAATTTGCTTTTTCAAGGCAGAAAAAGGTGGCTTCAAAAAATATTGCTATTTCTGTTATTATTTGTGCTAAAAACGAAGCCGAAAATTTAAAAAAATTCCTACCTGCAATCATAGAGCAAGAGTATCCAGATTTTGAAATTGTTGTGATTAATGATTCTTCAAAAGATGATACTATAGATATTATTCATCATTTTTCAAAATTACAGAATAATATAAAGATTGTAGATGTTAAAAGTAATGAAGCTTTTTGGGGAAACAAAAAATATGCACTAACGCTTGGGATAAAAGCCGCAAAAAACGACTTTCTTTTATTTACTGATGCTGATTGCAAACCTGTATCTAAATATTGGATAAAAGAAATGAGCGCCAATTTTAGTAATTCAAAATCTATTGTTTTGGGTTATGGCGCCTATTCAAAAATTAAAAATTCCATTTTAAACAAATTGGTTCGTTTTGAAACTCTGCTAACTGCTGTAAATTATTTTTCATTTGCTAAATCAGGCCTACCATATATGGGAGTTGGACGAAATCTGGCTTATACCAAAAAAGAGTTCTTTGATGCCAATGGATTTATTAACCATATAAAAGTACGTTCAGGGGATGATGATTTATTTATAAATCAAATAGCTACTAAAAATAACACGACTATATGTTTTTCAAAAGACAGTTTTACAGAATCTACTCCAAAAACAACATTTAAAGCATGGTTTAAGCAAAAAAGACGTCACATTTCAACAGCGAAACATTATAAGATTAAGCATAAAGCGCTACTCACACTTTTATACATTTCGAATCTATTGTTTTGGTTATTTGCATTAATACTTTTTGCATCATTATTCAACTGGCAACTGGTTTTAGGCTTATTCATTTTTCGAATTGTTTTACAGTATACAATATTTGGAGTTTCTTCAAAAAAGCTAGGTGAAACAGATTTATTAGTCTTCCTTCCTTTCCTTGAAATTTTTCTAATTATTTTACAATTAACTATCTTTATAAACAATCTTATCTCAAAACCTAACCATTGGAAATAGAGGAAGCGATTTCGCGTGCAAAAAAAAATGACCAAAAAGCATTTAATTATTTATTAGATGTTTTCTGGGATAATGTTTATGGTTTTCAGTTAAAACGTACTCATAATGAAAATGATGCGGAAGATATCACCATTCAAACATTCTCAAAAGCATTTGATAAAATTGAAACCTTTGATGAAAAGTACACGTTCAAAACTTGGCTAATTACTATTTCAAAAAACATTCATATTGATTTATTGCGGAAAGAAAAAAATTCAATTATTCAAGTTATTTCAAAAAATGACCGAGACATGTTTCATGTTTTAGATGAATCGCCTTCACCCGAAGACAAGCTGATTACTGAGCAACATTTAGCCAAACTACTTCGCGATATTAAAAAACTAAAACCTCATTATCAAGAGGTTATAAACTTACGCTATTTTCAAGAGTTTAGTTATAAAGAAATTTCCAAAGAACTAAAAGAACCAATAAATAACGTTAAAGTAAAATTACTTAGAGCAAAAAAATTATTAGCTGAAATTATTAGAGAAAAGTAAATGATTACTAAACTTAAAAACTTTGGTCCAGGATTATTATTTGCCGGTGCAGCTATAGGAGTTTCACACCTCGTGCAATCTACACGTGCGGGGGCTGATTTTGGTTTAGGTATAATATGGGCATTACTCTTAGTAAACTTATTTAAATATCCATTTTTTCAATTCGGCCCTCGTTATGCTACTGCTACAGGAGAAAGTTTATTGGAAGGTTATTTAAAACTAGGAAAAGGTGTTTTAACGGTTTATTTCATTATAAGTTTAGCGACTATATTCACTATTCAAACAGCAGTAACTATAGTTACGGCAGGTTTAGCATCATCGCTATTTGGAGATTTTATTAGTATAAGATTATGGACAGTTATTATTCTGGCCATATGCTTAAGTCTATTGATTTTTGGGAAGTATAAACTATTAGATAGGTTGATAAAAATAATTATCATCACGCTAACTATTAGCACTTTAGCAGCAGTAAGTATGGCTTTATTTAATAATACTAACACACTATCTTTTAAACAGGTGCTACCTGAAAATAGTTTAGAAATCGCCTTTTTAATTGCATTTATGGGCTGGATGCCGGCACCTTTAGACATTGCAGTATGGCAGTCTCTATGGTCTATTGAAAAAAATAACGAAACCAAATCATACACGACTAAGTCAGCACTATTTGATTTTAACGTGGGCTATATTGGAACCATAATTTTAGGTATTGGATTTGTACTTTTAGGAACTTTAGTCATGTTTAATAGTGGAGAAACCTTCAGTAATAAAGCTGGTGTTTTTTCTGGACAATTAATTAAAATGTATACCACTAGCCTGGGAGATTGGGCTTACATAATAATTGGTATTGCAGCATTCACTACCATGTTTAGTACCACTTTAACCACATTAGACGCTTCACCTAGAGCCATGGCAAAAACAACACAATTACTTTTTAATAAAGTGACAAAATTCAATTATACATTCTGGATTTCGGTGCTTACTTTAGGCACCATTTGTATCTTTTTCTTGCTAGAGTCAGAAATGGGATTACTAATTAAAATAGCCACAATTTTATCATTTATAACAGCTCCTTTTTATGCTATTATTAATTATAAATTAATTTCGAGCAAACACACTCCTAAAGAATGGCAACCATCGAAATCGCTGCATGTTTTAAGTATATTAGGTATTGCTTTTTTAATAGGATTTAGTATTTGGTACCTCACTACACTTTGAGGTTATTTAAAAGAATACTTCGTATCTTTGCAACCTATATTTTAGATCTATGAATACCGAAACTGCTTCAAATATATTACCAGAACGCGCACCCAAACCAAAATGGCTACGTGTTAAACTTCCAACAGGAAAAAAATACACAGAACTTAGAGGTTTAGTTGACAAATACAATCTAAATACTATTTGTACTTCGGGAAGTTGCCCTAATATGGGAGAATGTTGGGGAGAAGGTACTGCTACATTTATGATTCTTGGTAATGTTTGTACGCGCTCTTGCGGATTTTGTGGTGTAAAAACTGGGCGACCAGAAACGGTAGATTGGGATGAGCCCGAAAAAGTAGGACGATCTATAAAAATCATGCAAATTAAACATGCGGTTTTAACTAGTGTTGATCGAGATGACTTAAAAGATATGGGAAGCATTATGTGGGCAGAAACTGTTAAAGCTGTTAGAAGAATGAATCCTGAAACAACTCTTGAGACCCTTATTCCAGATTTTCAAGGCATTGAAAAACATATAGATAGAATTATTGATGTGGCTCCAGAAGTCGTATCACACAATATTGAAACCGTACGTCGTTTAACTCGTGAAGTTAGAATTCAAGCGCAATATGACAGAAGCATGGGCGTTTTAAAACACCTAAAACAACAAGGACAAAGACGAACGAAATCAGGAATTATGCTTGGCTTAGGAGAAACCAGAAAAGAAGTTATCGAAACACTTCACGATTTAAAAGCTAATGATGTTGATGTCGTTACTATTGGACAATACCTTCAACCAAGTAAAAAACACTTACCAGTGAAACATTTTATAAATCCAGACCAATTTAAAGAATATGAAGAAATTGGTTTAGAATTAGGATTTCGTCATGTAGAAAGTAGTGCATTAGTAAGGTCCTCTTATAAAGCACAAAAACATATAAACTAATCATGATCAATGTTGCTATCAATGGTTTTGGTAGAATAGGCAGACGTGTTTTTAGATTACTTCAAAACCATAAAAACATTCAAGTTGTTGCTATCAATGATTTAGCAGATGCTAAAACTTTGAGTCATTTACTCAAATATGATAGTGTACATGGCATTTTCAATGGAGAAGTATCGCATACCGAAAATCATATTATTGTTAACAAAAGAAGTATTCAGCTCTTAAATCAAAAACATCCAAAAGATATAAACTGGACACCTTTTAACATTGATTTTGTTATTGAATCTACTGGGAAATTCAAATTATCTTCAGAATTACAACATCATATAAATAATGGAGCGAAACAAGTTATATTAAGCGTTCCTGCTCTTGAAGATGATATTAAAACGATAGTTTTAGGCGTTAATGATGATAGTCTTGATGGAACAGAAACTATAATTTCTAATGCGTCGTGTACCACGAATAATGCGGCACCAATGATTAAGATCATTAACGAGCTTTGTGGTATTAATCAAGCATATATTACCACTGTTCACTCCTATACTACCGACCAAAGTTTACATGATCAACCACATCGCGATTTACGAAGGTCTAGAGCAGCAAGTCAATCTATAGTCCCAACAACTACTGGGGCCGCAAAAGCACTTACTAAAATTTTTCCAGAACTTGAAGAAGTGATTGGTGGTTGCGGCATTAGAGTGCCCGTTATAAACGGCTCTTTAACTGATATTACTTTAAATGTAAAAAAAACGGTTTCGATAGAAGAAATTAATAATGCATTTAAAAAAGCTTCTCAGAGCAATTATAAGGGTGTTCTAGAATATACTGATGACCCAATTGTTTCTATAGATATTGTTGGAAACCCGCATTCTTGTATTTTCGATTCACAAATGACATCTGTAATTGGAAATATGGTAAAAATTATAGGTTGGTATGATAACGAAACAGGCTATTCACAAAGAATAATTGACTTATTATGTTATTTGTCGGAAAAAAAGTGCCTTTTATCGATAAAATAATTATATTTGTCAGCAAGAATAAATGACAATGTCCCAAATTAAGAACTTCATATTTATTGTTTTTATACTAATCAGTATCACTGCTTTTGCTCAGAAAGCTATTGATGAAGATCCTGAATTAGTACAAAATAATATAAACTACCGTATTGCTCAATCGCAAACGGAGTTAGAAAACTTCAATTATTATAAAGCTAAAGTAAACCTTGACGAAGCTCTAGAGATTGCTGACAAGGCAGATAACAAAAAAATTCTGGGTATTATCTATGCTAAAAAAGGAAGATTAGAGCTTATTTTTGAAGAGTTAGACAAAGCCATTAAATCTTTAAACAAAGCAATAGAAATTCAACGTATTATAAACGACAATGTTAACCTAGGAAGCTCTTACAAAACCTTTGGAGATATTTATTTAGCTAAAGAAGATTATTATTCAGCTCTAGATTCTTATACCGCAGCTAAATCTAAATTTGAAGAAGAAGATTTAAATGAAGAATTAGCTGAAACATTATTATGTGAAGGTAAAACTTGTTACCAGTTAAAAAATTACAAAAAAGCCAGAGATGTTGTCGAGCAATCTCTAGCTATTGCTAAGAAATATGATTATTTAAAAATACAGAGTGATGCTTTAATAAATCATGCTAAAATTTATGATAAACTAAGAAACAAAGAAAAAGCCTTAGAGGTGGCTCTTAGTGGATTACAAATAGCAAGAACTAATAGTTTTACAAACATTCTTAATGAAGGGTATGAAGTTACAAGTAATTTATACTTTGGTTTAGAGGAACATAAACTTTCTAGAAATTATTTAAATGCTCACTTAAAGCTTTCTGATTCAATACGAGGTTTAACTCGGATTAATTCTTCAAGAAATCAAGAAACTCAATTTCGATTAAATGAAGAAATTGAGAAAAACAAAGAGGTTGTTCAAAAATTAGAAAAAGCTGAAGACGATAAAAATTTAGGCACATTAATATCAATTTTAAGTGTGGCTTTAATTACTATTTTATCGCTTTTAACTTTATCGCTTTATAAAAACAATAACATTAGGCTAAAGACTAATAATATGCTTCATAAAAAGAATGGAGAGCTTATTATTGCCAAAGAGAAAGCAGAATTAGCATCGAAAACTAAAGCTAATTTCTTATCAACAGTAACACACGAATTACGGACACCCCTATATGCGGTAACGGGTATAAGCAATATGCTATTAGATGAAAACCCAAAACCAGAGCAAGTTCAACATTTAAAATCGCTTAAGTTTTCAGGAGATTACCTTTTAACTTTTATAAATGATATTCTTCAAATAAATAAAATTGAAGCCAACAAAGTTGATATTGAACCAGAGTCTTTCAACTTAAAAAAGAAAATAAACAATATTGTTTTAGCACTTGCTAATTCAGCTCAAGATAACAACGTCAAAATTCACTTTGAATTTGATAAAGATTTACCACAAAATTTTATTGCTGACCAGTTGAAGATTTCTCAAATTCTTATTAATTTAATTGGTAACTCAATTAAATTTACTAAAGATGGAGATATTTGGATACGTGTTTATAAAATTGAAGAAGAAGGTAAAACATACACTTTACGTTTTGAGGTTGAAGATAATGGTATTGGTATTAGCCAAGAGAAACAAGACCACATGTTTGAAAGTTTCTCTCAAGGATCTATTCAAATTAACCGTAAATATGGCGGCACTGGTTTAGGGCTATCTATTGTAAAAGGATTAATCGATATTTTAAAAGGAAAAATTTACGTAAAAAGTGAATTAGAAAAAGGTACTGCCTTCTATTTTGAAATACCTTTAGAATACACAAACATAAAAGAAGCCGAGGAGAAAAAAGTCACTTATTTCGAGGGTAATGCTAGTGATCTAGATTTATCTCAAGTTAAAATCTTGATTGTTGAAGACAACAAAATCAACCAAATGATTACCAAAAAGATTTTAACTAAAATGAATCTTAAGTGTGATATCGTTGATAATGGCGAAGACGCTGTTGAATTGATAAAAAACAATAATTATAATATTATATTGATGGATATTCACATGCCAGGAATAAGCGGTATTGAAGCCACAAAAATAATAAGATCGTTTGATAAAAAACTGACTATTTTTGCACTTACTGCGGTTACTATTGAAGATAAAATGCATGAGTTTGAAGAGGCTGGTTTTACAGATATTATTCCAAAACCATTCAAGCAAGAGGAGTTTGAGAAAAAACTTTATAATGCATTAGCTGGTAAAAGTCAATCGTCCTAAGCTAGGAGTTTACAAAATCTTTTATTAGTTGATTCATTTTTGAAGCTTCATCAATGATTACTGTAATTGGTAAATAAAAAAGTTTACCCTTTAATGATTCGTATTGTTTCAACCTCATAAAGTCTTTTTCAGTAGTAACGATTAATTCCTTTTTTTCTAAAGTAGATATATCTTCTTCAGTAAAATCATAATGATCTTTAAAATTTAAATGTTCGAAATTTAGGTTTTCACTCCTTAAAAAATCAACCAACGGCTTTGAGTTTGCTATCCCTGTAACTAAAGTAAACGATTCTAATTTATCAATTGCTTTAGTTTCTTCAGCAGAACATAAACAATCTGAATACGAAATAGAACTAAAAAAAACATGTTGATGTTTTTCTGGATGAATTCGTTTTATATACTTACTTTTTTCATTATCACTTAAATCGTTTGGGCACTTCGTTACCATAATAATATTGGCACGAATAGCACCGCCTTTAGGTTCTCTTAAATTACCTGTTGGCAAAACCAAATCATTAAAATATGGATTATTATAGGTCGTCAATAAAATATTAAAACCTGCTTTTACTTTTCTATGCTGATACGCATCATCCAACAGAATAACTTCTGGATTTTCATGCAGTAAACTTTGAATGCCGTCGCACCTATTTGCATCAACGGCTACTAAAATTTCATTTCTAAATTTAGAATAGAACTGAAAAGGCTCATCCCCAATTGTTTCAGCAGTAGCGTTTTTATCTGCCAACTGAAAACCTTTTGTTTTTCTTTTATAACCTCTACTCAATGTGGCTACTTTATAATCAGCTTTTAAAAGATGAATTAAGTATTCAATCATAGGGGTTTTTCCGGTACCACCCGTACTTAAGTTACCAACACAAATCACAGGAAAACCATAAGAAACAGATTTCTTAATACCCAAATCGTATAACTTATTTCGTAACCAAGTAACAAAATAATAAATGGGCATAATTGGAAATAACATGAATCTAAATATTTTCATCATAGCGAAAGTATAATATTTTATCTTTGAAGCAAACAAATATAAGTATGATTGTACAAGACGTCATAAATCATTTAGAAGAACTGGCTCCTTTAGCTTATGCCGAAGATTTTGATAATGTTGGTTTGTTAGTGGGTAATAAGTCTCAGCAAGTCACAGGTGTTTTAGTCACTCTAGATACGCTTGAAGCTGTTGTTGACGAAGCTATTAAAGAAAACTGTAACCTAATTGTAAGCTTCCATCCTATCATTTTCAAAGGGTTGAAAAAACTAACTGGCAAAAATTATGTTGAGCGTGTAGTCATGAAAGCCATTAAACATGATATAGCTATTTTTAGTATCCATACTGCACTTGATAATGCGTTACAAGGCGTAAACAATATGATTTGCAACCAACTAGAATTAAAAAATAAAACTATTTTAATTCCGCAAAGTGAAACCATAAAAAAGTTAACCACATATGTACCAAAAAATGAAGCAAAGGCATTACGAACAGCATTATTTAAAATTGGTGCAGGTAGCATAGGGAATTATTCAGATTGTAGTTTTAATGTTGAGGGCTATGGCACCTTTAAAGGTAACGAAGATTCCAACCCAACAAAAGGTCAAAAAGGCAAAACACATACTGAAAATGAAACAAAAATTACAGTTACCTACGCCAAACATATAGAATCGCAGGTACTTAAAACACTTTTCAATACGCATTCTTACGAAGAAGTCGCTTATGAAGTGACTACCTTAGAAAACAAAAATCAAAATATTGGTTTGGGCATGATTGGCGAATTTGAAGACGTCATGGATGAATCTAGCTTTTTAAATCACCTAAAAACCAAAATGAATACAGAATGCATAAGACACTCTTCATTTTTAAATAAAAACATAAAAAAAGTTGCTGTTTTAGGAGGTTCAGGTAGTTTTGCAATTCAGGCTGCTAAAGCTTCTGGTGCTGATGCTTTTGTTACTGCCGATTTAAAATATCACGATTTTTTCACTTCGGAAAACAGCATCCTCTTAGCAGATATTGGTCATTATGAAAGTGAGCAATTCACAAAAAACCTTTTAGTAGCATATCTTACAAAAAAAATTACTAATTTTGCAGTCATTTTATCAAAGATAAATACCAATCCTGTTAAGTATTTTTAAAATATGGCTAAAAAGAAAGAAGTAACTGTTGAAGATCGCCTAAGAGCATTATACGATTTACAACTCATCGATTCTCGTATAGATGAAATTAGAAATGTTCGTGGAGAACTTCCTTTAGAAGTTCGTGATTTAGAAGATGAAGTTGCTGGATTAAATATAAGATTAGAAAAACTTGTTTCTAACTTAGAAGTAATTGATAACGATATTACTAGCAAAAAGAATTTGATTGAAGAATCAAAATCTTTAATGAAAAAATATGCTGAGCAACAAAAGAATGTTAGAAATAACAGAGAATTTGATTCTTTAACAAAGGAAGTTGAATTTCAAGAGTTAGAAATTGAATTAGCTGATAAGCATATCAAAGAATTTAAAGTTCAAATTGAGCAGAAAAAAGAAGTGGTTGCTGAAACTAAAGAACGTTTAAAAGAACGTGAAACACATTTAAAACACAAAAAAAGTGAATTAGATGCTATTTTAGCTGAAACTGAAAAAGAGGAACAAGCCTTAATAGGGAAATCTGATGAATATAAAAAGCAAATTGAAGCTCGTTTAGTTGCTGCTTACACAAGAATTAGAACTAACGTAAAAAACGGTTTAGCGGTTGTACCAATTGAAAGAGGTGCTGCTGGTGGTTCTTTCTTTACTATCCCACCACAAGTTCAAGTTGAAATTGCTTCTCGTAAAAAAGTTATTACCGATGAACATAGTGGTAGAATTTTAGTTGATGCTGCTTTAGCAGAGGAACAAAGAACAAAAATAGAAAAAATGTTTTCTAAACTATAGATTATTTTTCATCATAAATTTAAGAGCCTTCATTTTTTTGAAGGCTTTTTTTTTATACTAAATAATCTAAGCATTACACTATTATGGGAATACACACCCGTTAAAACATAAATCAAAATCGTTATCAAACAAAACCTATCAAAAAATTACATCCTAATTTCCGAAAGTATCGAAATGGTCCATCAGCAAAAATAAAAAGCGGAGGAATAGATTCGCAAAGCACAGCTTTAAACGAGAAATTTAGAAAGCGAATGATCCTTTAGTAATTTCCTCTGATCGATATGATCTTTTGGTTCGTTTTGCATAAAGACAAAACATGTGTTTTAATTTAAGGTTTCGTATTTTTATACGTCTATAGTAAAAAGAAAAATACAAACACATGAAACGTATCATCCCTTTATTAGCATTAGCCCTATTTTTTAGTTGCCAAAATTCCGCACAAACAAAAAAAGAACAAGAAGCCGTAATAAATTCTGAACCCATTGAAGTTCCAATAAAAAACGGAAAAGCAAGAGCCTATTTTGCAAGTGGTTGTTTTTGGTGTGTTGAAGCCGTTTATGAAAGCCTGAAAGGTGTAGAGGAATCTATTTCGGGATATTCTGGCGGACATACAGAAAACCCAACTTACGCATCAAGTAATACAGGTAGAACAGGTCACGCAGAAGCTGTAGAAATTATTTATGACCCTAAAATGGTGAGTTTTGAAACCTTGATTGATGTGTATTTTGCATCACAGGATGTGACACAAGTAAACGGACAAGGAAACGATAGAGGCTCGCAATACCGTTCAATTATTTTTTACCAAAATGAGGAACAGAAACAAATTATTTTAAAGAAAAAAACAGCTTTAGCCAAAAAACTAGGAGTCAAAATCTCAGCTGAAGTCTATCCGTTTCAAAAATTCTGGGTTGCTGAATATTATCATCAAGATTATGAAAAACTACACCCAAATAATAGCTACATAAGAGCAGTATCAATTCCTAGATTGAATCGATTTAAATCGAAATTCCCTAAGGAATTATTGAAAGAAACACACTAACTTATGGCGCAATCATGCTCGTCTTGTTTCAAAAATTAGCTAACCATTCCAAAACAAAAAAACGCTATTAATACAAAAACTTCGAAGCCTTCAAGGTAAAAATTAAAGGATACAATTTATCTTCTGTTGTAAACATTTCAGAATCTGTTTTAACTAAATTTGGTAAAACATCATAGGGGCTTTCATCAAATTCTTTAAGATACTCTATATGCAATCCAGCTTCAATTAAGGAGTTAACAACTTCACTTAAACCATGATTCCAGCCATATTCTTTACTTAACATTTTTGATGTTTCATCAGCATAAGTGCCTTCGTACTCTTCATAAATAACTTCGTCTTGCATATAACCATATTTCATAATAGGCTTATGGTCTAAATAATCAAACATCCATACTATGGGATGAAATTCAGCCATAAAAAATGTTCCTCCTTTTTTTAATCGCTCTGCAATCATTTTACCCCACGGTTTTAAATCTGGCAACCAACCAATAACACCGTAGCTTGTAAAGACAATATCAAAAGTATCTTTAACATATTTAGACGTATCTAACACATTACAGCAAATAAACTCAGCGTCAAGTTTTAATTCGTCATTTAAATTCTGGGCGAGTTTAATCCCTTCATCACTTAAATCGATTCCAGTACATTTGGCTCCCATCCTACTCCAGCTCAACGTATCTTGTCCAAAATGACATTGTAAATGCAATAACGACTTCCCAGAAACATCTACTAAAGCTTCTAATTCATAGGACATTAAAGACGATTTACCAGTTTTAAACGCTTCCAAATCATACATATCACTTTTAGCATGTACTTTTACTTTGTCGTTCCAAGTGGCTTTATTTATATCAAAATAATTATCATTGTTAATCATCTTCAAATTATATCTTTGTGAAAATCTAAATTATGAAAAACTTCATTTATATCAGTTTTATAGGATTACTTTTATTTAACTGCAAACAAAAATCTGAAACAAAACAGCCAGAAAAAGAGATTTCAATAGCAGAAAAAATAGCCAACGCTCACGGTTTTGAAAACTGGAAACAGGTTTCTGAAATTCAATTTACTTTTAATGTTGATGAAGATAGTAGCCATTTTGAACGTTCATGGGTTTGGAAACCAAAAGCCAATGAAGTCATGGCTTTAAGTAAAAAAGATACCATAAACTACAACCGAAGTATCATAGATTCTACACTCACAAAAACTGATAGTGGTTTTATAAATGATAAATATTGGTTATTAGTTCCTTTTCAGTTAATTTGGGATGAAAGCATAACAATTTCTGAAGGCATCAAGGAGGAAGCTCCTGTTAGTAAAACTCAACTCCATAGAATCACTGTTACATACCCTAATGAAGGTGGTTATACCCCTGGTGATGCTTATGATATTTATTACGATAATGATTTTTTAATTAAAGAATGGATTTTTAGAAAAGCAAATCAAAAAGAACCTTCAGTGATTACAACTTTTGAGAATTATCAAGATTTTAATGGTGTTAAAATAGCCTTAGATCATAAAAAGGCTAAAGGAAACTGGAATTTAAATTTTACTAATGTAAAAATCAAATAAAGCATTCATGCAATAACGCAACGCACCAGACGCGCATTATTTAACTTGTTTTTTAGCCGTATCTATTTCAATCTACGGTTTCAAACTGGGTCGAAATACCCCTGTTAATCCTTTAGCACAAATTGCAGAATGAATACATTCTTCAGCTCCCTAAACTACCTTCGTTTCTCCGCTTGAATATTCTTTTATTTCAACCATATCCTTAACTTTATTTTAAATTCACTAAAAAATAGACGCCTTTTAAACTTCTGTTCTTAGTGTTCATTACTAACTTTATAATTCTTATTTTTGTTAGAAACCGAAAACTAACTCACCTTGTCCGACTATAAATTAGGTCTAGAATATGCTTTACAAGAAGACCAAAATGATGAACTAAAAACTTACCGAAGTCAGTTTCACATTCCAAAAGACAAACAAGGAAATCCGTGGATTTATATGACTGGTAATTCACTTGGACTACAACCTAAGCAAACTAAAGCTTATGTGAATCAAGAGCTTGAAGATTGGGCCAATTTTGGTGTAGAAGGTCATTTGGAAGCAAAAAACCCTTGGTTAACTTATCATGAGTTTTTAACTGAAAGCATGGCAAAAGTAGTAGGTGCAAAACCTATTGAAGTGATCGTTATGAATACGCTCACTGCAAATTTGCACTTCATGATGGTATCATTTTACAAACCCACCAAAACACGATACAAGATACTTATTGAAAGTGATGCTTTTCCATCTGACAAATATGCTGTTGAATCGCAACTAAGGCATCATGGATTTGATGACAAGGAAGGATTAGTTCTTTGGAAACCTAGAAAAGGAAAAGAGTTATTGAATTATGAAGATTTAGAATCTATTCTCGAAGAACACGGCAATAACATCGCACTCATTATGATTGGTGGTGTTAATTATTATACAGGTCAGTTTTTTGATTTAAAACGTATCACAGAATTAGGACATAAACATGGATGTAACGTAGGTTTTGATTGTGCTCATGGTGCAGGAAATGTTGCATTAAATTTACATGATTCCGGAGCAGATTTTGCTGTTTGGTGCACCTATAAATATTTAAATTCCGGCCCTGGAAGTTTAGCTGGTTGTTTCATACATGAACGGCATGCACATAATAAAGATTTAAACCGATTTACAGGTTGGTGGAGCCATAACAAACAAACCCGCTTTAATATGCGTGATGAGTTCGACCAACTGCCAGGAGCAGAAGGTTGGCAATTAAGTAATCCGCCTATTTTATCTATGGCCGCCATAAAAGCTTCTTTAGATATGTTTAATGAAGTTGGTATTGATAAACTAATCACTAAATCAAAAAAACTAACAGGCTATTTTGAGTTTTTACTAAACCAATTAGGAGAAGACTCGATTAAAATTATCACACCAATTAACCCTAATGAACGCGGTTGCCAGTTATCTATACAAGTTAAAAACGCTGATAAAACATTACACAATAAATTAACTGAAATTGGAATAATTAGTGATTGGCGCGAACCGGATGTTATACGATGTGCTCCTGTTCCCCTTTATAATTCTTTTGAAGATGTATTTAGGTTAGTTGAAAAATTGAAAGCTATTTTGAATGGATAAACAACAAAACATACTTATTATTGGAGCAGGGCTTTGCGGGTCTTTACTAGCGTTACGATTAGGGCAAAGAGGCTACAACGTTTCGGTTTACGAAATGCGTCCAGATTTACGAAAAGTAGACATTAGTGCAGGTCGTTCTATAAACTTAGCATTCTCAAATCGAGGTAACAAAGCCATAAAATTAGTTGGTTTAGAAGACAAAGTAGAAGCACTATGCATACCTATGAATGGTAGAATGATTCATGATGCACATGGCAATACTTTTCAATCAAATTATAGTGGCAGAGATCAAGAATATATTAATTCTATTTCACGTGGTGAACTCAACGCCTTACTTTTAGATGAAGCTGAGAAACACAAAAACGTAAGTCTATATTTCAATAAAAAATGCAAATCGGTTGATTTTGAAAAAACTACAGCATTATTCAAAGAGTACGACACCGAAGATGAGTTTATTGAAGATGCAGATGTTATTATAGCTACAGATGGTGCGGGTTCTGCAATGCGAAAAAGTTATTATTTAGGCAAGAAATTCTTATTTAGTTTTTCTCAAGAGTATTTAACTCATGGTTATAAAGAACTTAGTATTTTACCTAAAGAAAATGGAGATTATAAAGCATCTAAAAACGCACTGCATATTTGGCCTCGTGGTAATTTTATGCTGATAGCATTACCAAATTTAGATGGTAGTTTTACTGTTACACTTTTTTTAAGTTATGATGAAGGTGAATACAATTTTAATAATTTAAAAACTGAAGATAATGTCATGAAGTTCTTCAAAAAAGAATTTCCCGATGCTTTAGAACTCATGCCAAATCTTACAGGTGACTTTTTCCAAAACCCAACAGCACCATTAGGTACAGTAAAATGTTCGCCTTGGCATTATAAAGGCAATACCCTTTTAATGGGAGACGCAGCACATGCTATTGTTCCGTTTTACGGACAAGGTATGAATGCTTCATTTGAAGATGTTGTTGAGTTTGACGCTATTTTAGATCAAAACTTAGGCGATTGGGAAACTATCCTTAAGGCTTATGAAAAAACACGTAAAAAAGATACCGATGCGATAGCCGATTTGGCTATTGATAATTTTCATGAAATGAAAGGTCATGTAAATCAAACAATCTTCCAAGAAAAACGTAAATTGGAAATGGCTTTAGAAAAAGAGTTTCCAGATGACTATTCTTCAAAATATTCGTTAGTAACTTTTAATGAAGATATCGGTTATAGAGCAGCTATGTTAAGAGGTCGCGCACAAGACAAAGCCATTTTGAACATGCTTACAGATAAAAAAATTAATGTAAACGGAGATTTAAAAGAAATTTTAGATAAAGTAAAACAGGAAACCGAAGCTATTCTTGAAGATGACAGAATTGCTGGATTAAAATAACAATTATGAGTAACAAAGTAACACCAAGAGGAGCCTACCCACATTCCAAACGTGTTGGCGATTTTATATTTATATCTGGCACCAGCTCTCGAAGAGCAGACAATACTATTGCTGGTGTTGATATTATTGACAACATGGGTACTAAGTATTTGAACATTGAAGTTCAAACTCGTGAGGTTATATTGAATATTGAAAAAAACTTAGCTAATGAAGGCGCTACTCTAGAAGATGTCGTAGATGTGACATCGTTTTTAGTAAATATGAATGATTTTGCAGGTTACAATAGAGCATATGCAGAGTTTTTTGATAAGGAAACAGGACCAACACGAACTACCGTAGCCGTGCATCAATTACCACACCCAGATTTGGTGGTTGAGATTAAGGTAATGGCTTATAAAAAGTTATAAATGAATATCCAAAACTTCATCAATGGAAAATTTGAAAACCCAATAAGTAATGATTGGGTAGACAATTATTGCCCAGCAATTGGAGAAGTTTACGGGCAAATCCCAAACTCTTCAAAAGCAGATGTAGGATGCGCATATCAAGCTGCAAAAGATGCTTTTCCTATTTGGTCACAAACCACTTTAGAAGTACGAAGTAGAATCTTAATTAAAATTTCAGAATTATTAGAAGTCAACTTACTGCGCTTAGCTGAAGCTGAAAGTAAAGACAACGGCAAGCCAGTTAATTTAGCAAAAGCTATAGATATACCTAGAGCAGCAAGCAATTTTCGCTTCTTTGGAAATGCCATCACCCAATTTGCTAGTGAAAGTCATGAAAGCGTTGGTCAAAATGCCATAAATTATACCTTACGACAACCTATTGGAGTTGTAGGCTGTATTTCACCTTGGAATCTCCCTCTCTATTTATTTACTTGGAAAATTGCTCCGGCTATTGCAGCTGGTAATTGTGTGGTTGCCAAACCGAGTGAAGTTACACCTATGACGGCCCATTTACTTGGAGAAATTTGTAACGAAGCAGGTTTACCTAAAGGGGTTTTAAATATTGTTCATGGATTAGGCACAACTACTGGACAAGCCATGGTTGAGCATCCTGAAATTAAAGCGATCTCGTTTACAGGAGGCACATCAACAGGCGCACATATAGCCAGAGTTGCTGCGCCCATGTTTAAAAAACTATCTCTAGAATTAGGCGGGAAAAACCCAAACATCATTTTTGCAGATTGTGATTATTATGATATGTTAGAAACTACTGTGCGATCATCGTTTGCAAATCAAGGACAAATTTGTTTATGTGGTAGTCGCATTTTTGTTGAAGCATCTATTTTTGAAAAGTTTAAAGTTGACTTTGTTAAGAAAGTAAAACAACTTAAAGTTGGTCATCCATCGGAGTCCACAACAGATATTGGTGCTTTAGTTTCCAAATCACATTTAGAAAAGGTTTTAAGTTATATTGATATCGCTAAAGATGAAGGTGGGGAAATTCTTTGTGGCGGAAATCGTGTAACCTTATTAGGCTTTGAAAATGGTTACTATTTAGAGCCTACAATTATTGAAGTTGAAACAGATGAATGCCGAGTAAATCAAGAAGAAATATTTGGCCCCGTAGTAACCATAATGCCTTTTGAAACTGAAGCTGACGTTTTACAAATGTCAAACAAAGTTAAATATGGTTTAGCAGCAACATTATGGACTAACAACCTTAAGCGGACTATGCGGTTGAGTAATCAATTACAAGCAGGTATTGTTTGGGTAAATACTTGGATGTTACGCGATTTACGAACGCCTTTTGGTGGTGTAAAAGCATCGGGAGTTGGACGTGAAGGTGGTTTTGAAGCGTTACGCTTTTTTACTGAAGCTAAAAATGTATGTATAAAATATTGACCGTTTACTGTAATGCTGAACTTGATTTAGCATATCTTTAATACAAAACGAATAATGATAGAAGTAAAAAAAGACATATTCTTTTCATCAGATTTTAACGATATGGATTTAAAACTGATTTATTCGTTTGTTAAAAACTCTTATTGGGGAAATACTAGAACTTTTGAAGAACAGAAAACAGCATCAAATAACACTATTAATTTTGGTTTGTTTCATAACGGAAGTCAAATTGCTTACGCTAGAGTGATGACAGATAAAATTTTTTTCGCTTATCTTTTAGATGTTTTTGTTATTGAAGGTTACCAAGGCAAAGGATACTCAAAATTATTAATTAATAACATACTAAATTTCCCAGAGTTAAAAAATATTGATAAATGGATGTTGGCGACTAAAGATGCTCAACAACTTTACAAAAGGTTTGGTTTTGCAGCTATTAAAAGTCCTGAGAAGTTGATGGAAAAATTAAGCCCTCGTGCTAAAATAATATACGAATAATATGGATTTAAAATTAAATAATAAAAACGCCTTAGTTTGTGGCAGTACACAAGGTATAGGAAGAGCAACCGCCATAGCATTGGCTGCCGAGGGTGTAAACGTAACCCTTGTTGCCAGAAACAGAGAGAAACTTAAAGAAGTTTTAGCTGAATTACCGGAACACAGAAATCATAGTTATATTGTCGCTGATTTTTCTAAACCACGAGACTTACAAGAGCAATTGATTAAATTTATTGAAAAAGAACATGGATTTCATATTGTGGTAAACAACACTGGAGGACCAAGAAGTGGAGGGATATTAACAGCGAGCTTAGAAGCTTTTGAAAATGCTTTTACTATGCATTTAAAATGTAATCACCTAATAGCACAAGCTACAATTCCGTTTATGAAAGAATCTGGTTTTGGCAGAATTATTAACGTTATTTCAACTTCAGTAAAAGAACCCATCCCTGGATTAGGCGTTAGTAATACTATAAGAGGCGCTGTTGGCAATTGGAGTAAAACGCTATCTATAGAAGTTGCGGAATTTGGGATAACAGTTAATAATGTGCTTCCCGGATTTACAGATACTGAACGTTTAACTGAAATTATTAAAATTAAGGCGAACATCGAGGATAGGTCTATAGAAGAAATGAGGGAAATTATGAAAAATTATGCGCCTGCAAAACGTTTTGCACAACCAGAAGAAACGGCCAATGTTATTACATTTTTAGCGAGTGAAGCTGCAGGGTATGTTAACGGTATTAATGTTCCGGTAGATGGTGGTCGCACCAAATCTTTATAATAATTTAACTTCGATAACTTTAATAAAATTTAAGCTGTTTGTATATTAGTAAATAATTTGCGTTAAGGATAGAAGCGACATCCTTTTTTGTGAACTCTAAAGTACCACTTTGAATGTTAATTTATTATAATTCAGCGTTCTTGATTAGATACTGAAAAAAGTAGAGCACAAAAAAGATATAGCGGATAGCCTGACCCTCGTGGTAACGCCAAAACCATTAAACTATGAGCAATTTAACATCTCCAATAAATTTTAAAGCTTGGATTGAAGAAAATAGACATCTTTTAAAACCGCCTGTAGGGAATAAAGTGGTTTGGAAAGATGGTGACTTTATTGTGATGGTTGTTGGTGGACCGAATAGTAGAAAGGATTATCATTACAATGAAACGCCTGAATTTTTCTATCAGGTTGAAGGGGATATTATTTTAAAAATAATTGATAAAGGCACGCCAAAAGATGTGCATATTAGAGAAGGTGATATTTATTTATTACCTCCTAAAGTGCCACATTCCCCCCAAAGAGGCGCCAATACTGTTGGGTTAGTTATAGAATATAAAAGACCTGAAGGCACTCGCGATGCACTACTTTGGTTTTGTGAAAATTGTGTAACTAAACTTTATGAAGAAGATTTTACTTTAGATAATATTGAAACAGATATGCCAAAAATATTTGATAAATATTATAACGATAAAGACAAACGGAGCTGCCCTAATTGTGGGGAAGTTATGCAACCACCAAAAAAAGTACAAATAGATTAAATATAACTTAAAGATTCCTGACCTCTCAGGACTTCAACATGAAACGTAAACTTAGAATTAACGGTCATTCTCACTTACTTCCTTATCCTGAAGACATCCCAGAATTCATGCAAGAAAAAGGTATTTTTTGGGTTGATAAAGACCGAAAATTCATGCTTCAAAAAGATTGGAAACGTCCAGTTACGGACTCTAGCTTTTTTTTAGATGAAAAACTAGAATGGATGGAACGCAACAAACTAGATCATGCTGTGGTTTTAAATTTATCGCAATTATATGGAAATGGTTTGCGTGTTGACGAAATGAAGAAAGCACTGCGTTTTCAAAATGATTTTAACGCTAAGGTTCAGCATGCTCACCCTAGTAAATTTACTTGCGGTTTTGTAGTGCACCCAGCGTTTATAAGAAGCGCCTGTTGGGAAATAGAACGTTGTGTTGAAAATCATGGTATGCAATTATTGTGCTTACCCACCCATTACATGGATACCATAGGAACATGGCGTTGTATTTTTGATGAAGAGAATGAGCCTATTTTTGAGTTGGCTAATAAATACAATTTAGCTGTAGAAATTCACCCGTATGATGGTGAAAAATTTATAAAATTAGAAAACATCTCATGGCGTTTTCATTTAATTTGGATGTTAGCCCAATGCGGAGATGCTTATCATTTTTTAACATTGAATGGTTACCAAGATAAATTTCCAAATATGCGAACCTGTTTTGCTCACGGTGGACAGTTAGCACAAATTAACTTAGGACGACGCATTCAAGGTTTTGATGGTAGACCTGATTTGTTTGAAGGTAAACATCACCCTAGAGAAGCCGTAGGACATAAAAACATCTTTTTTGATACCTTAGTTCATGATACAGGAGGATTGGAGTTATTAATACGAAATCATGGCTCTAAACAGGTTATTATGGGTCTAGATGACCCTTACCCTCTAGGTGAGATGGAAAGTGACAAACAATCATCTTATCCTGGGAAAATTTTAGACCTTGCTATGGAAAGGGAAATCATTAATAAAAAGGAATATGATGATATTTGGGAGCATAATGTAATTCAGTGGTTATGTGGGGAAGATGAAACGGCAAAAAAAAAGTTGATTAATAGAATTTTAAATTAACAAAGATTTAAACTTACTAGGTCTCCACGGGAATTAAACAGACGAACGATAATCAATCATTATATTTACAATGCATTTTATACCAGAAAATTTAGATGATTATGTGGTGTCTCACTCTGAAAATGAGCCTGAATTACTGCAAGAATTAAATAGAGAAACCTATCAAAAAATTTTGCAACCACGTATGCTTAGTGGACATTATCAAGGTAGAATTTTAAGTATGATTTCTAAGCTAGTTAATCCAAAAAACATATTAGAAATTGGCACATATACTGGTTATTCTGCATTGTGCTTAGCAGAAGGCATGCAAAGTAATGGAGTATTACATACTATTGATGTTAATGAAGAATTAGTTGATTTTCAGCGTAAATACTTTGACAAATCTGGTTATGGAAAACAAATTCATCAATATTTAGGTAATGCTTTGGAAATTATCCCAAAACTTGATACTACTTTTGATTTAGTTTTTATTGATGCCGATAAAGAAAATTATTCCAATTATTTTAACGTCATTATTGATAAATTAAATACTGGTGGTATTATTATATCTGATAATGTTTTATGGAGTGGTAAAGTTTTAGAAACTACGTTTAAAAAATATGACACTTCTACGCCTGCCCTGATTGAATATAATGCACTTTTAAAGAAAGATAAACGTATTGAAACAGTTGTTTTACCTATTCGTGATGGCTTAACAATTAGCAGGAAAATCTAATGAATTGATAAAATACAACTTGTTTAATATACAAACAACTAAAATTTCCGTTTTACTGAACCCTTAAATTCCTCGATTTCATTTTTTACTTTATTGAGTTCCTTTTTTACATCTTTAGTAATGCTTGTGTCTAATCCGTTTTTTTCGGCAGTTTTTGTGATTTCGTGTTTGATATCATTAGTGGCGTCTTTAAGTGTACGCATGCCTTTACCTAAACCTCTTGCAATTTCTGGTAGTTTATCTGCACCAAAGACCATGATGGCAATAAATAGTATAAATGCTATTTCTCCACCACTTATAAATAAGAATATTGTTTGTTGTATCACAATACAAATATAGTGAGTTGTTTTTATTATTCCATTTACCAATTAAAATTATTGAAATAAAAAAGCCGATTATACAATCGGCTCTTTATGAAATATTTGGTTTTTATTACCCTTTTACCTTTTGTTTAAATTTATCAAAACTGTTGACCTCAACTTTCTTAGGCCATGTATTATTTGCCGTATCAACATCGGCAGTTTCTAAGTCTGGATCGATAGTAAAACCTGTTATAGCCTTATCTGTTCTAAACACCTTTTTGACTTCCTTTTCATTATATCTCCATATTTGAGCTGGGAATGTTTTTCTTTCTTTAGTACCATCTTCATAAGCTATTTCCAGTATTATAGGCATGACTAATCCACCTGGTTTTTCAAAAGTAACTTCGTAGAAATATTTAGGCGCATCTTTTAATCGTGCTTTTTCTTCTTCAGGAAGTTCCTCGATATAATCAGTTAAAAATTTAAAATCTGAAACACTCTTTACATTTTCTGGCTTTTTACCTTCCTCAATTTCTGCGTAGTACACCAATTTATCCTTGTATGTAGCTAAATCCATATTATACCTTTTTGCAGTTTTTTTTGCTGCTTCTGTAGGCTGATCTGTTAAATAGTATTGTTTAACACCTTTAACACCAATATCCGTATAATCTGTTGTGTAAAACCAACCCCTCCAAAACCAATCTAAATCCATTGCTGAAGCATCTTCCATTGTTCTGAAAAAATCAGCAGGTGTTGGATGTTTAAACATCCAACGTTGTGAGTATGTTCTAAATGCATAATCAAACAGCTCTCGCCCCATAATGGTTTCTCTTAGCATATATAATGCGGCTGCTGGTTTTGTATATGCATTAGGTCCAAATTTGTGAACATAATCACCTTGAGACATTATTGGTGAAATAAAATTTTGATCACCACCCATATAAGGAACAATATCTTTTGGAAGGTTTCCTGTAATAAAATTAGGATCATAGTCCAACTCCGCTATAATTTCAACAAAAGAGTTTAATCCTTCATCCATCCATGTCCATTGACGTTCATCGCTATTTATAATCATTGGGAAAAAGTTATGCCCAACCTCATGAGTAATTACCCCAATCATACCTCTTTTTAATCTTTCTGAATAAGTTCCATCTGGATTAGGACGACCATAGTTGAAACATATCATAGGATATTCCATTCCCATTTGTGCATGTACAGAAATGGCTTTGCTGTATGGATAATCAAAAGTTAATTTTGAGTATTCTTCAAGTGTATTTGCAACAACTCTTGTTGAGTGCTCTTCCCATAAAGGATTACCTTCTTTCGAATATAATGAAATGGCCATTACTGATCTTCCGTTAATATCAACCGCCATAGCGTCATATATAAACTTTCTTGAAGTAGCAAATGCATAATCTCTCACGTTTTTAGCTTTAAAATGCCAGGTTTTTTGTTTTGTGCTTTTTGTTGTTTCAGCTTTTTCAGCTTCTTCTTGCGATACTATAAAAACAGGGTCTTTAAATGATTTTGTTGCTTTTTCGTAACGCTTCATTTGTTCTTTAGTAAAACATTCTTTTCTGTTTTGCAAAACTCCTGTTGCTTCCAATAAATGATCAGCAGGAACCGTAATCTTTACATCAAAATCACCAAATTCTAAGGCAAATTCACTTCTTCCCCAGAATTGCATATTTTGCCATCCTTCAACATTATCATAAACACAAAGTCTTGGGTAAAACTGAGCTATTACATAGGTATTGTTTCCATCAGGGAAAGCCTCATATCCAGATCTTCCTCCATCTAGGATGTGATTATTAACATTGTACCACCATTTTATTTGAAATTTAAATGTTTCACCTGGCGCTAATGGTTTGGCCAAATTTACTCGCATCATGGTACGATTTATCATAAAAGATAAATCTGAACCATCTTCATTTTTAACATATTCTATATTGAAACCACCATCAAATTTTTCTTTCAAATTCGCTTTTGCAAATGAACCAGCACTATTAAAAGCGGCATTAAAACTTTCAGAATTAATATCTGGCGATTTAGAATCTTTTGCACGCATATTTTGGTCTAATTGAATCCATAAGTATTCCAAATAATCTTTTGAATTATTATGATACGTTATTTTCTCATCACCAAAAATTTGACTCTTATTTTCATCTAAACGAAGGTTCATTACATAGTCTACCTGCTGTTGTGTGTAGGCATGGCCGGGAGCACCTGAAGCCGTTCTAGTTTCGTTTGGTGTAGCCAAAACGTCTTTCATTTGTCTAAACTTGTTCTGATCAGTATGACCTTGTGGCTTTTCAGTAGCTTTATCTTGAGCAAAAGCGCAAGAAAAAAGAAATACTAGTGATAAGAATAGATAAGTGTGTTTTCTCATTGTTGTTTTATATTGTTTTATAAAAAAAAGTGTTTTTTACAATTTTCGTTAGAAGATTGTTACAAAATGTGACCGAAAGTACTCAATTACGTATCCAACTTGCTTCATTTTAATTAAATTTTAACAAAGCATTAGGATTATTGTAAGTTAAAATGACACTTTTATTTTTAGAATTTATATTCGTTTTCACTATATTTTGTTGATCCTTCTGTAAATCGAACAAAACGCTGTTAGTAATCAAGAAAGATTCTATACTTTTTACATGTTCAACTTCTAGGTAACACCTCACTATATCACCTTCATATTCTTTCCCAATAAAATTGAATGTAACGGCTTTATTATTAATCCTTAACTTGATTTTATCTTGCAAGTATCTTTGCATGTAAGTATCAATTATTTTAGCCTCATCCTTTTCAGCAAGAATAATATTTTCATCATAATTTGTTTTTAAAGCGTTTTCAAAATCATCAATAAATAGTCTAGAAGTAATTTGAACCGATTCCTTTTCCTTTACATAATTAATTTGAGTAACACTTATATAATACTTATGCATTGATGTAAATGCAAACAGAGGTATAATAAAAATAATTATCAAAAATTTAAAAACCTTCATTGTTATGATTTAAGAGTGACTAAATTACTTCTTTGATATTCAAAAAGCATTCCAAACCTTATTATTTTTTAATTGAATTAATATTGTCTAAATACTTTTTGTATTTCATTCTTAAAAAAATCAAAATTTTAAAGTCACTTTGATTTTTGGAATGTTTTACAAAATTTTCATCATCTGAACAGAAATAAAAGAAGTCCATTTTTAATTCTTCTTTTAAGGGGTTATAAACAAAAAAGTCTTTAGAAAGTCTTGATTTAATAGATTGTAAAAGCATTTCTTTTTCTTCAATTTCAACTCTATTCTTTAGCCTTTTAGTTCTGCCACTAAGTCCATTTAAAATAGGATTTAACGGGAGGCCGCCGCCTAAAAGACCCAATAACATTTTGGGTTTAAACTCACCTGCTTCACTTAAACGTCGTTCACTTTGTGTAGCTGGTTTCCCTGTATAACCAGGAATACCAACATCATAGAAATTAATTGGTGGTTCTCCCTCTGTATTTTTAATATCAGACAGTAAATCTCCCGTTAATACTTTACCAACAAACACTTCATCTAGCTCATTAACTTGTTCAGTCAATTTTACAAAAATAGCTTTGGTTAAAATAATTTCATTTGAAATGATGACTTCCTTTAATTTATGTTGAACAGATGAAAATTTTAAAGTATCATTTAATTTTGCAGTAATGGTAAAAAGCCCTTTTTTATCAGTTATAGTATAAACTTGCGCGGTTATATTTATAACGTGAATATTTTCGATATTCGTTTTACTCTCTACTCTTCCAAATATTTCAGCAGGCTGACTATATACAGAAAACGATAAGAAAAATACTACTATAAATAATGTGCGACCCAAATTGGTTAAATTAGAGTATTAATAACGTATTTCAAATCTTAAAGAAAATATAAATAGCCTTTAAGGTTTTGTTAAAAGCCCTGAAGAACACGTGCTTTTATTATTTTGTTTTCAAGAACTCAACACTTTTTGCATTCAGAAGTTCAAGAAATTCCATTTCTTTTCCATAATTCAGTAGTGAAAAATCAAAATTGCCACTTTGAACAAATCCAATAAATTCTTGAACTCGATGTTCAGGAATATTAAAATTATCAACTAGAAATTCTGAACCAAAATAATATTTAATAGATTCAATTGGAACATCAGGCACACCTGCTTTCCTCTTGTCTTTTACTCTTGATCTGAATAAAGGAAGTAATAACTGATCAACTACATTAACAATGTTAAGGCCATTTACCATAGTTTGGTGTTGCCTATCAACAGTAATATTTTTTACTTCTGACTTATAATCTTTTTCAAAATCGTACTCCTTGCTGCGCTTAACTCCAAAATAAAGAGCATCTAACTGAGGCTTAAAAGGTGTCGTAGCTTCTAAATCTGTATTTAAATTTCCCGACAGTCCTTTTGTAAATACTATAATTTCATCGAGCCTATTAATCTCTTCAATTAAAAAAAGCTTCATTTTCTTAGACTTGATGATGGCTGCATTAACTTCAAAACTTATATTTTGATATTGAAGTGCACTAACTTCAATGTTATCTTTTAAAGATACTTTTAATTTAAACTCACCGTTTTCGTCAGTAATTGTTCCGGTATTTGAAGACGTATTAAATATGGTAATACCCAAAACATCATTGCCTTCAACTATAATTTTTCCAGACACTTCAATCCTATTGATGTTTTGAGAAACAGCATTTACAGAGATTAAAAGAGCTAAAAGGAGAATACATTTTTTCATGAGTTATTTCTTATGAAAATACCACTTTAATTTCAAATTGTAAAGTAAAATTTACGAATTCTTTGCTAAATACATTTTTTGATTAGCTTTACAAATAAAACTATTTTTTTATGCGAAATATTATTATTGCTAGCACTTCAACAATTCACGGTAGTGGATATTTAGAATATTTTTTAGATGATTTAAAGGTGTTTTTTAAAAATGCTAATACCATTCTTTTTATCCCATATGCAAGACCTGGTGGCCTATCGCATAATGATTATACTGAAATTGCAAATAACGCTTTTAATAAAATTAACAAAAAAGTAAAAGGCATTCATGAATTTGAAAACCCTAATGAAGCCATTAAAAACGCAGAGGGTATATTTATTGGCGGCGGTAGTACCTTTGTTTTATTAAATCAATTATATAAAAACAACGTCATTGATACTTTAAAACAAACTGTACAAAATGGCACTCCTTATTTAGGAACCAGTGCTGGCAGTAACATTTGTGGTCTAACTATTAAAACTACTAATGATATGCCCATTGTTTATCCACCAAGTTTTAATGCCATAGGATTAGTTCCTTTTAATATAAATCCGCATTATTTAGACCCAAGTTCGAATAGTAAACACATGGGAGAAACTAGAGAAACCAGAATTAAAGAATTCCATTCCTATAATACACAACCCGTTATAGGTTTAAGAGAAGGCAGTTGGCTACATGTAAATCATGATTCCATAATATTAAAAGGTGAATTAACCGCTAGAGTTTTTGAATACAATAAAGCGCCTTATGAAGTTGATTCTGGCACAGAATTAAATCAATTAAAATAAAAACAATTTGGGCGTGTCCCAAAAAAACGGGGTCGGGCTATCCACTACAAGTTCTCGATCGTACCTCACTGTGGGCTATTCGTTACTATCCCTCACGCAAGCCTATGAGTCAACACCAAGACCTCAACATAATCAAAACTAATCCGCATAAAAAAAGCTCCATATTTCTATGAAGCTTTTAGAGCGAGAGACCAGGTTCGAACTGGCGACATTCAGCTTGGAAGGCTGACGCTCTACCAACTGAGCTACTCTCGCTGATAGACGATGCAAATATAAAATCATTTTTGGTTTAGGCAATAAAAAAATGAAAAATTAATACGAAATTAATTGCTGTATTTTTCAACTTGTTATTTAAAAACAACATTATTTTTTTAATTTTTTTTTAAAAAACTCAATATCCTAAGAATCTTCTAATTACAAAAATTAATGTCTTGTTTTTTTTTAAAATAAAGCCATACAAGTTCTATAACCAGTAGAAAGTAATTCTAAAAAACTACTTTTCTATTAGTTTAAAGTTTAGAAAAAAGAAAAAATACTAATGAAAAAAGCCGAGTAAAAACTCGACTTTTGAAGTGTAGCGAAGACGGGATTTGAACCCGTGACCTCAGGGTTATGAATCCTGCGCTCTAACCAACTGAGCTACCTCGCCATAATAATAAGGCTGCAAATATAATTCAATTTTGCAGTACTGCAAGGAGTGTTTTTAATTTTTTTTAACTAGATATATTAACTATATTGGCTTAGTCATAAATTTTTTTTTCATCTATATAATATTAATGAAATTATGGATAAAGTTAAATTCGAAATAGAATTTCCAATTCATGCATCACCAAATATGTTATATCAGTATTTTTCAACTCCATCAGGTTTAGAAGAATGGTTTGCTGATAAAGCAAACTCAAGAGGAAAAGTTATAACATTTTTTTGGGATGATTCTGAGGAACAAGCAACGATTATCTCAAAAAAAAATGGAGAAAAAGCCAGATATAAATGGATTGAAAGTGGTAATGATGAAAGTTATTTCGAATTTAGAATTCAAGTTGATGAAATCACGAAAGATGTTTCGTTAATGATTACAGATTTTGCTGAAGAGGATGAAGTTGAAGAGTCAAAAATGTTTTGGGAGAATCAAATTGATGAGTTGAAACACAGAATAGGAGCATAAACGATTTTATAGATTATATTTAAAATAGCTTTGGGTAAAATCCAAAGCTATTTTTATATACAAAATGCTCTAATTCCTTTAAATTTGTGAATTATTTAGTTTTTTTAAAAATAGAGATATAATGTTAAATTATAATGGAAATTTAGTAGCCTTTGAAGATGTAAAAATCACTCCCGATAATAGAGCATATAAGTATGGAGATTCAGTTTTTGAGACTATTAAAGTTATTAACGGAAAATTAGTTTTCTGGGAAGAACATTACTTTAGGTTGATGGCATCAATGAGAATGCTTCGAATGAAAATTCCTATGAATTTTACGTTAGAATTTTTAGAAAAAGAAATATTAAAAACAGTAAAAGTAACTAACTCAAACACTACTTTAAGAATTAGGCTTACTATTACAAGAAAAGACGGTGGTTTTTATTTACCCTTAACAAATGAAGTAGACTACCTTATTGAATATCGTGAAATTAGATTTTTAACAAAAGATAATTATAAAGTAGATTTATTTAAAGACTTTTATCTGTATTCTGGACATTTGTCAACTATAAAAACTAATAATAAGTTAATTCATACACTAGCTAGTATTTTTGCTAAAGAAAATGATCTAGACAATTGTATTCTTCTCAATGAAAGAAAAGGAATTGTAGAAGCAACAAACGCTACTCTCTTTTTGATAAAAGGAAATACAATTAAAACACCTTTGTTGTCAGAGGGGTGTTTAAAAGGTATTGCTAGAGAGAAAGTAATTAAAATAATTGAATCCAATAATGATTATGATATTGAGGAGACTGTAATTTCACCTTTCGAAATTCAGAAAGCCGATGAGGTTTTTATAACAAATTCAATTATTGGGATTCAACCTATTACAAACTATAGAAAAAAAACATTTTCTACAGACATCTCAAAAAAACTCGCCATGAGTTTAAATGTTTTAGAATTAACGAGTAAGTAATTAATTTAAATTTATATTATTTGGTGCATTTGCCCAAATTTTATACTCACCACCTTTTTGCATTAATTTATTTTTCCAAAGTGTTCTATTGTCTGTAGATAATATATTTTCAAAATCATTTTCTGAAACAAACCAAGATTTGTTTACTACTTCTTCTTCTAATTGTATTTTAGCCCAACCCGAGTACCCCAAGAAAAAACGAATTTCTGTATTTTTTATTTCTTGTTGTTGTAAGAGGCTTTTTAAAGATTCGAAGTTACCACCCCAATAAATTTGATTACTCACAGGTATACTATCAGGTATTAATTCTGGTATTTTATGTATAAAATATAAATTATCTTGCTCTACTGGACCTCCCTGGTAAATTTTAAAAGAACAATTAATTTCTGGTATAAGGTCTTTAATGGTATAGTTCAGAGGTTTGTTTAATATAAAACCAACTGAACTTTGTTCATTATGTTCTGTGAGAAGAATTATAGATCTGTTAAAAGAATCATCATTTAAAATTGATGGTTCAGCTATGAGAAGTTTTCCTTTTACTATTTTCAAAACAGATGCTTTATTTCTTAAATTTAAAAAAAAATAAGCACAAAAAAAAACCCTCTTTAAGAAGGTTTTTTTTTTGATAAAAAAAGTTATTAGTTTACAGCACTGCTTAAACCAGCTCCAGCTTTAAACTTAACAACATTTTTTGCAGCAATTTTAATTTCTGCTCCAGTTTGTGGATTTCTCCCATTTCTAGCAGCTCTTCTTGATACTGACCAAGTTCCCCATCCTACTAAAGCAACTTTTCCACCTGATTTTAAAGTAGACGTTACATTAGAGGTTACTGATTCTAGGGCAGCTTTTGCTGCTGCTTTTGAAATTCCTGCATCTGCAGCCATTGCATCGATTAAATCTGATTTGTTCATAATAAATAGTATTTAAATTAATTGTTTTATTCGCATAAATGCTTTAACAAATATAGACGGATTAAGGGCTTGTGCAAGTTTAGGCCTCAAAAAAACCGCTTTTTGTTAATAAAACTATGTAAATTGTTAATAAGGAGCTTCATATTTACATCAAAACGACAAATGTACTGCTACTAAAGGCTTTAGCGCATTTTTGCATTCATAGAAAAAGAGTAGCCATTTAGAAGACTTTTACTGTCTAGTTTTTTCTTTCCAGAAATCTTTAGTTCATCAATAATTATATACCCTCCATTAACTGCTATTTTAATGTCATCTTTAGTGGTTGTAATTGTTTTAATCGTCTCTTTGTGATTTATGATTTCTTTTCGAATTTTATATATTTTTAAAGACGTGACATCATTATTATTTAGCATTTGGGTCCAAGCACCTGGAAAAGGATTTAGGCCTCTTATATGATTGTATATTTTATCTATTGAGTTGTTCCAATCTATTTTGCAGTTTTCAGGAAATAATTTTGGGGCTATTTTTTTACTATCATTTTTTTGTTTTTGAGTTGTTACTGAATTACTTTTAATACTTAAGACTGTATCAGAAACTAAATTTGCTCCCAAACTCATAAGTCTATCATGTAATTCTCCAACTATTTCATCATCATGAATAGTTATTTCTTTCTGAAGAATTATATTACCTGTGTCTATTTTTTCATCTATAAAAAAAGTAGTAGCACCGGTTTTTTCTTCTCCATTTATAATGGCCCAATGTATAGGTGCTGCTCCTCTGTAGTCGGGTAGAAGGGATGCATGTAGGTTAAAAGTTCCATATTCAGGCATTTTCCAAACAACCTTTGGTAGCATCCTAAAAGCAACTACGATTTGAAGATTGGCATTTAGCGCTTTTAAATTTGATAAAAACTCTTCGCTTTTTAGGTTTTTAGGCTGTAATAATTTAAGTTTATTTTGAACGGCATATTTCTTAACAGCTGACTCATTTATTTTACGTCCTCTTCCAGCCTTTTTGTCTGAAGCAGTTATTACTCCAACGATATTAAAATTATCTTCTACTAATTTTTTTAAAATAGTAACAGCAAATTCTGGAGTTCCCATAAAAACTATGCGTAGATCTCTCATGAAATAAAAAATTTATTATTTTTTGTTAAACCGATCTTATCTTTTGACAATAGGTAACGCAAATGTATTAAAATTGCTTTTTCATCTCTATCTAAAGAAAAGATAATTTCCTTTTGTGAAATTTCTTTTTTGTGATTAAAAAGTTCTAGAATATCTTTTTCTAATCCAGAGGTGTTATTTGTTTTTTCAGAAATACAAACATCACATATACCACACTTTAATGCTTTTTTTTCTCCAAAATAATTAGATAATTGAATACTTCTGCATATAGTGTTGTTTTTAATAAAGTAAATTAAATCTTCAGATTTTCTAATTTGTTGATTTAAAAATTTTTCAATCGGAGTAGATAATCTATTAATTGTTCTATCATCTTCTCTTGGGATTAAAAATGTAAGTTCTTCGTTACTATTAGCTTCCTTGTAGTCAATAATGTCTAACTGATCTAATGCATGTAATTCGTTTCTTACTGTCAAGGAATTAATTTGTAAACTCTTGGCAATGTTAAATTCATTTATTCTTATCTCTTTCTGAAAAACTCCTCCATGACTTCTTAGAATTAAATCTATTAATTTTTTTGTTAATTTACTATTGTAGTGCTGTCTAGCTAAGTGATTGCCTGGTATTTTAAAAATAATTGTAGACTTTTTACTGTATTTGGAATTAATTTCAATAATGCTATTATTTACAAGAATTCGAAAAATATTAGCAGTCTTTTTGTGTGAAAAATTATAAGTTTCACAAAATTTTAAAAAATTAAAATCTAAAGAATTTTCTCTTAATTCTCCTTTAGCAATTTGAAAGTATTGATATAATTTTTGATGTACAATCTTAATTTCTTTGAGGGTTGGATATCCCTCTAATTTATTTTTTTTGAAAGCATTAATGTCATTCTCATTTTGTAAGATTACTGAAAATGATTTTTCTCCACTTCTTCCAGCCCTTCCAGCTTCTTGAACATAATTTTCAATACTAGCAGGAAGATCTAAATGAATTACTATTTTTACGTTTGGTTTATCTATACCCATTCCAAAGGCATTTGTAGCTACCATGATTAACTTCTCTTCTTTCATCCAGGAATTAAAAGCCTTGGATTTACTTTTTGAATTCATTCCGCCATGATAAAAAGTTGAAGAATACCCTTTTGAATTAATAAGGTTAGAAATATCTTCCGTTTTTCTTCTGGACCCAACATAAATAATTGTAGGGTAAGGGTTTTTCTTAAATATTTTTTCAAGTTTTCCAATTTTGTTTTCAATTTGAATCACTTGATAAGCTAAGTTTTCTCGAAAGAAAGATTTTTTAAAAACAGCTGACTTTTTTAAATTTAAATTTTCAATAATATCCTTTGTTACTTTTTTTGTAGCTGTAGCAGTTAATGCAATAACATTTATATTAGGGTGTATTTCTCTTACCTTACAGATAAGTCTGTATGATGGTCTAAAATCATGTCCCCATTCAGATATACAGTGCGCCTCATCTACAGCGATTAAATTAACTTGAATTTGTTTTAATTTATTCAAAATAAATTCTGAATTCAACCTCTCAGGTGATAAATAGAGAAATTTATAGTTGCCAAACTTAAGGTTGTCAAATAAGGTGACTATTTCATCAACACTTGATTTACTCTCAATAGTTAACGCTTTTATTCCCTTTTTCTCAAGTTGTTCTATTTGATCTTTCATCAACGATATCAGTGGAGAGATCACTAAACACACCCCTTCTTTTGCTAATGCAGGAATTTGATAACATAAAGATTTTCCAGCACCAGTGGGAAGAAGAGCAAAAACATCATTTTTAGATATAACAGCGTTTATTATTTCTTCTTGTAAATTTCTGAAAGAAGAATGCCCCCAATACCTTTTTAATATGTCTTTAGGTAGCATCATGCATTATTTTTGAGCCAATTAAGAATGAAATTTGATCGATTTTTAATAGTATCAAAAGGAACTTCAATTAAAGTATAATTTAAATCTCTGTAAGATTTCTCTAAATACGTATCTATAATTGTTGCTTCTTTAAAGCTTTCATATCTCTCACCATCTGTGATAAAAATTTCTTTCCATGGTTTAAAAATAAATACATAATCATATCTGTATTTTGTGCTAGATTCTTTGAAATACGATGGGTATTTTTCTTTGGTATAATCTAAGTAGGCATGAATGTCTGGTAAACCTCTATCAAAAAAAACTAAATTATTATTACTTCTAGAGGCTTCTAGGTATTGTTCTTTTCTGCCTTTATGTAACTGTTTACTAAATAATATAGGTTCTGTTAAAAACAATTGTTCTACCCCTTCCTCTTGAGCTCTTATGGTTATTTGCCTAGAAATCTCTTCCATACAACAAAATCCGCTACTTTTAAGTTGTTTTAAAACAGATGATTTTCCCGTTCCAGGACCTCCAATAAGCACAATTTTTTTTTGCATAAAACAAAAATATAGTATTAATTTATTATAATAATATAATGATGTAATTTTGTAAAACTATATTATAATAGTTGTTAAAATTTTAAAATGAAAGATAGAGATAATTTTTATAAAAAGTTAAAAAATCAACTAGATGACACAACAAGTTTTCCGTCTGATTATTTATATAAATTTATTGTATCAACTGAAGGAAATAAAGTAGCATTAGTTAAAGACATTTTTAAAGATAAAGGTGCAACTATTACCACCAAAAAATCAAAGTCTGAAAAATATAATAGCATTTCTGTAGTTATTCATATAGAAAACTCAAACCAAGTAATTTCATATTACAAACAAGCTGAAAAAATTGAAGGAATTATATCACTATAACAAAATGAAAAAAATTATTTTCTTATTACTAACAGTACACACTTTAAATATTTTCTCACAAAAGGATACAGATATTTTAGTAACTATAGACGATGAAAAGGTGTCTGTAGAGGATTTTAAAAGAATTTATGAAAGAAACTTGGATGCTATAGACAATGAAGAATCAAAGGATGTAAATAAAAATCTTAATTTATTTATTAATTTTAAACTTAAAGTTAAACAAGCATATGAATTAAAACTAGATACGCTAACTTCTTATACAAATGAAATTGATACTTATAGGAAACAATTGATTGCCCCTTATATTCAAGATGAAAATCAATTAAAATCTCTTGTTAAAGAAGCCTATGATAGAACTAGAACCGAAATAAGTGCTAGTCATATACTAGTTAGGCTTCCCCGAAACTACAAACCAAAAGATACTCTTTTACCATTCTCAAAAATAACAGAGGCTAGGAATAGAGTAATTGCTGGTGAATCTTTTAAGCAAGTAGCTGTAGAATTATCTGAAGACCCATCAGCAAAAAAAAATGGTGGTGATTTAGGGTACTTTTCAGCGTTTAATATGTTGTATGATTTTGAAGATGTGGCCTATAAAACTTCCCTTGGTGATGTTTCACAAATTTTTAAAACTCGTTTTGGCTACCATATTTTACAAAAAACAGGTTCTAGAACTTCCAAAGGAGAAAGACAAGTTGCACATATTCTGATTTCAGATACAACCTCAAACGGAAAGAAACTAATTGACGAAGTTCATGTTAAGCTAAAAAATGGAGCAATTTTTAAGGAATTAGCGCTCAAATATTCTAACGATTCAGGTTCTAAAAGAAAAGGTGGTGTTTTACCTAAGTTTGGATACAACAGAATGGTAAAGCCTTTTGAGAGCGCTGCTTATTCACTTGATTCTGTAGATCAAATAAGTATGCCTTTTAAAACAAAATATGGGTGGCATATTATAAAGTTAATAAAGAAATATCCCATACTTCCATTTGAGGAATTAAAAAAAGAAATTTCACAAAAAGTAAAAAATACAGGTAGAGTTAAGTTATCAAGTAGTTCAATATTAAAAAGATTAAAAAATGAGTATTTAATAAACATTACACAGTCTGTAAAGGAGTCTCTTCAAAATAATAATTTTGAAGATTCACTAGAATCTATTTTCTTAACGATTAACAAGAAAAAAATAACAAAGGGTGACTTTGTAGCTTACAGATCGAAAAGAAGTCAAACGCCACTTAGCACTTTGCTGAAAAATTTTATCAATGAAGAAATCTTAGCTTATTACAAAGAAAATTTAGTACATACCAATAAAGAGTTCTCTTCGACACTTGCAGAATATCAAGATGGTCTGTTACTTTTTGAATTAATGCAGCAAAAGATTTGGAATATTTCGTCAGATTCAATTGCTCTAAACACCTATTTTATTGCTCATAAAAACTCATATGAAACTAATGACTTAGAGAGTATTAAAGGTAAAGTGATGAACGATTTTCAAACTACTTTAGATCGTGAATGGATTCAAGAGTTAAGATCTAAAAGTATCATTAAGATTAATAAAAAAGTTTTAAAAAAGGTAATTAATTATTACAGAAAAGAATCTTGAAAAACTATTTCTATATATCGGTATTTTTAATGCTTTTTTCATGTGATTCGTTAGAGTTTCAAAAAAAAGAAAATTATGCAAGTGATTTACCAATTGCAAGTGTGTATGATGAAAGTTTGTTTAAAGAAGATTTAAATTTTTTACTTCCCAAAAACATAGATAAAAATGATAGTATTGTTCTCACTAAAAGTATAATTAATAGTTGGGCAATACAACAGTTATTATTAAAAAAAGCTGCTGAAAACACCTCGCAAAATGATAATGCTGAGATCAATGATTTAGTCAGGGATTATAGGCAAGCTCTTTTAATTAATGGTTACAAAGAGAGACTTATAAAGCAACAACTAGATACCGTTATTGAAAAAGAAGAAATTATAAATTACTATAAGAAGAACAGTAATAATTTTAGATTAAATGAAGAGCTAGTCAAAACAAGATTCATTCATTTCTCTAATGATTTATTAGATAAAAAAGAAGTTCTTAAGTTCTTTAAAAAGGGCTCAATTGAAGATTTAGAAGCTTTAGAATTAAAACAACTTTCCTTTAAAAAGATGATGTTAAATGATTCAGTTTGGACCCCTTTAGAAAATGTTTTGTTAAAATTGCCATTTTCCCGTAATGATTTGTTAAAAAAAACGGATTTAATTAAAAAAGAAGATTCTTTAGGTTTATATTTGGCTGTTATAAAGGATGTTTTATTAAGAAACCAAATAGCACCCCTAGGCTATATAGAACCTACAATAAAACAAATGATTTTACATCAAAGAAAATTACAACTAATTAGAGATATTGAAAAAATAATAGTAGAAGATGCCATTCAAAATAAAATTTTTAAAATTCATTAGCTTAACGCTATTCATTGTATTGTTTAATCAAACAATAAATGCTCAAAAAGTTAAAATTGACGCAGTTGGGGTCGTTGTTGGAAAAAACATTGTTCTTGATTCTGATATTGAAAAGTTTAAATTAGAATTAGAGAACAGTAGTGAAGGGAAAATAAAAATTTCAGACTGCGAAATGTTAGAACAATTAATGTTGCAAAAATTATTAGCTCATCATGCTGTTGTTGACAGTATAATTGTTTCAGATGCTGAGGTTAATGACCAGGTTGAAAGAAATATTCAATTTTTTAGTCAAGAATATGGAAGTATCGAAAAAGTTGTTGAAGCTTATGGTTTCAATGATATAGAGGACCTTAAGAAAGAACTTTTTGGTATAGAAAAAGAAAATTCTTTAATTCAAAAAGAACAAAGACAAATTACTGAAAATATTGATGTTACGCCAGAAGAAATAAGAATCTATTTCAATGGTTTGAAAGAAAAAGGTGAATTACCAGAATTTCCAGCGGAAATTCAAATTGCTCAACTAGTTTTAAATGCAGAAGCAACTCAAGAAGAATTGGATAGAGTAATTAATAAACTCAATCAATTAAAGAAAGATATAGAAGGTGGATCAAGTTTTAAAATGAAAGCCATCATTAATTCAAATGATCCTGCAGTTACAGAAAATGGGGGTAGATATTCAATAGATAAAAACAGTGCATTTATTAAAGAATTCAAAGAAGCCGCTTTTTCTTTAGATGTGAATCAAGTTTCTGAACCCTTTAAGTCTAAGTTTGGTTATCATATTCTTCAATTACATGAAATAAGAGGTGAAACTAGAGTCGCATCACATATTTTAATTCAGCCAGAAATACCTCAAGAAAAATTAGATGAAACAAAAGCGAAACTTGAAAAAATAAAAGAAGATATAGATAATGGTCTGATCACTTTTGATGAGGCAGTGAAAAAATACTCAGAGGATAAAGATACCAAGAATAATGGAGGCCTAATTGTTAACCCTTATTCGGGAGAATCTACTTTTGATCTTACAAGAATGGATCCAGCTTTGTATGCAAGAGTAAATAATTTGCAGAAAGGTGAAATGTCTGATGTATTCTATGATGAGGAACGTGAGGGGAAGAAGATGTATAAAGTGATGATTATGAATGACAGAACAAATACTCATATAGCCGATATGGTAGACGATTATGTAAAAGTTCAAAATTTAGCACTTCAAAAGAAAAAACAAGAAGCCATTGCAAAATGGTCTAGAGAAAAAATAGGTGATACTTACATAAAAATAAGTGAAGAATTCCAAAAATGCACCTTTGATAAAAATTGGACGAAAGAAATTGCTAACTAATGTCTGATGTAGCTGAAATTGACGCTCTGGTTATTAAATTTAAAAATTTAAAAGCAGAAATTGGAAAAGTAATTGTTGGTCAAGATCAAGCTATTAATTATGTACTATTGTCTGTTATCTGTGGTGGTCATTCTCTTTTGATTGGTGTTCCAGGCCTAGCTAAAACGTTATTAGTCAACACAGTATCAGATGTTCTTGGATTAAACTTTAAAAGGATACAATTTACACCAGATTTAATGCCCTCCGACATTTTAGGGAGTGAAGTTTTGAATAAAGAACGTGAATTTACTTTCTTAAAAGGACCTATATTTTCAAATATTATTTTAGCAGATGAGATCAATAGAACACCTCCTAAAACACAAGCTGCTCTTTTAGAGGCTATGCAGGAAAAATCTGTAACTATATCTGGAGAGCATTATAAATTAGAGTTACCGTTTTTAGTCTTAGCGACACAAAATCCTATAGAACAAGAAGGAACCTATCCGCTTCCAGAAGCTCAATTAGATCGTTTTATGTTTTCCATTAATCTAGAATATCCAAGCTTTGAGGAAGAAATAGAGGTAGTTAAAAATACAACAACAGAAATTATAACTAAGGTAGAATCAATAGTATCAATTAAAGAAATTCTCAGTATCCAGCATTTAATAAGAAAAGTCCCTGTAACAGATAATGTCATAGAGTATGCTGTTTCTTTGGTAGGTAAAACCAGACCAAATAGTGCTAAAGCAACTGATTTAGTGAAAAAATATGTTGATTGGGGTGCAGGACCTAGAGCTTCTCAGAATTTAATTTTAGGTGCCAAAGCTATCGCTGCTGTAAAAGGTAAATATTCGCCGGATATTGAAGATGTAAAAACTGTAGCTATTCCAATTTTATCTCATAGAATTGTGAAAAACTATAAAGCAGAAGCAGAAAATATCTCTGTAGCCGATATTATTGAATCATTGTTATAATTCTTTGCTTGTGTCATAAAAACTGAAGACACTTCCACCATATTTTTTTGAATAATTATAAAAATTATTTTCTGACAAATCCATATGTTTTGAATGCTCAATAATTAAAATACCGTTTTCATTTAGAAGGTTTCTTTCAAATACAATTTCAATTATTTTTAAAAACATATTCTTTTCAAGATTGTATGGTGGGTCAGCAAAAATAATATCAGTTTTTAGAACAGTTTTCTCCAAAAATTTAAACACATCGCTTCTGTAGGTATTGATATAGAATTCAAACTCTGAAGAAATTTTATCAATAAATTTCACACAATTAAAATTACCATCTACAGCATGAATGTTTTTAGCACCTCTGGAAGCAAATTCGAATGCAATATTTCCCGTACCAGAAAACAAGTCAATAACAGAAATAGTATCTAAATAATAGTGGTTGTTTAAGATGTTAAATAATGATTCTTTTGCCAAATCAGTAGTTGGTCTTACAGGAAGGTTTTTAGGAGCTGTAATCCTTCTTCCTTTTTGTTTTCCTGAGATTATTCTCATCCTAATAAAATAAAATTTGAATGTCTATTTATTTCTGTTTGATTGTTAAAAATGGGATTTTTTGAGTTGAAAAAACTTATATTTCTAACATAAGTGTACAAAATTTTATAAAGCTCAGATTGTTTATTAATATCTCCTAAAAGTGAGACGTTAGTGTTATCTGTAGAGAGTTCAAGCTGTTCTAGTGTAAATAAAATATAATAGATAAAATCTTCTTTTGTTTCATATTCAAAAATGTTATAAAATAAAATTTTAGAGTCTTTTAGAACCACTATATCAAAAAGACTTTGAGAAATATTTACAAAGAAATTTAGAGAATTGTCAGATTGTGAAAATAATTTTTCCAAAAGTATACTTGAATGATGCTTGTATTCAAATTCTCCGAAATTTTGAAAAATAAAATTATTAATATTTACAAAAGGGACATAAACATTTTTAGCCTTTATCAAATTTAAATCGTCATAAACAATAAGATCTGTAGTAATTGTCTTCACTGAGTATTTTAAATACTTATTAAGATTATCATCTTTAAAATATTGATTAGGAACAAGTGTGCTTAGAGTATTTTGATGAACGACGCTAACAGTTTCAAAATCCTGTTGTAAAGTTTTTTCATTTCTAAAAATCTCTTTAATCTCTTTTAATATTAATTCAGGAGACTTAATTGGTTTTGTAAACTTAAATGAAGTAAACTTTGAAATAATATGATGTGTATTGGAGATATAAAAAGAAAATCCATCCAAACTGAATTGGATGGATAATTTCTTTTTTGAAGTTTCTTCTATTTTTTTATTGATCGTCTTCTTCTTCACGATTTGCTTTGTCATAAGATGGTGGCCAATTTCCACCAGTTGTTACTTCACTAAGAGAACCAACAGAAACATATTCTCCCTTGATTTGATCACTTTCGATGGCTTCCATTTCTTGTTTAACTAAAGAGATGTCCATACCTTTTAATAAATCTTTTTTCTCAGTTCTTGCCTCAAAAACAGGTACTTGTAAGCCCGCTATTTTTTCAACAAAACCAATAGATAGTTCAAATTGTTTATCATCAACTCCTGGAACATTGAACATGTTTTTATAGTCCTTATCTTGAAAGCTTTTTAAGATAGGCTCATAACCAATTGTGTCAACTATTCTTTTCTCAACATCAACAATAACAGGTTGCCACTTACTTCCCTTGTTCACTTTAACTACGGTATCTCTTACTTCTGTAATGGCAAACTTGGCACTGTCTATAAATTGAATTAACCCTTCTTTATTGTTGGTGTAGTTTCCATTTACTTTGTAGTAAGCTAATTCTGCATCTCTAATAATTTTTAGATGTTGAATTACTTTAACATATATAACTCGTTTATCTTTGTTAAAATTGATGGGTTTCATGATTCCATCATAAATTTTAAAAACTAAAAGAGCACCTAAGAAAACTAACACTAAGGAAACCATCCATTTAAATTTTAATGGCAGGTATTTTACTATTAAATAGGCAAATCCAAATGTGGCAGCAACAGCTAGAATAATCAGTATAATCATTTTGTATATTTATTTTTTCACTTAAAGCAAATCTACAATTTTTTTTTAATGATAAAAACTTTTAAAGACAAATCAATGTATCTTTAACGCTTAATAGCTTTCATGTTAAAAAACGTTATAGATTTTCGCAAAGAACTTTTAAAAAAGTTTTCTTATAGCCCAACTTCAAGGCAATCAAAGTTATTTGTAATGTTGGTAGATTTTGTCTTCTCTAAAGATTATCAAACGTTATTTTTAATGAAAGGATATGCAGGGACAGGAAAAACTTCAGCAATAAGTGCATTGGTTAAGACCTTGAAGGAAACTGAAAAAAAATCAGTTTTATTAGCACCCACAGGAAGAGCCGCAAAAGTAATTTCAGTATATTCAAAAGTTCCAGCTTATACCATTCATAAAAAAATATACTTTCCTAAAAAACAACAAAATGGTTCTGTAGATTTTGTTTTACAAACCAATAAGCATAAGAATACTATTTTTATTGTAGATGAAGCTTCTATGATTCCAGATAGACCACAAAACGGTAAATTGTTTGAGAATGGTTCTTTACTAGATGATTTAATTTCTTACGTTTATTCAGGTTATCGTTGTAAATTAATTTTAATTGGAGATACTGCACAGCTACCACCCGTAAAATTATCTATCAGTCCAGCATTAGATGAGAATCGATTAGAAATAGATTATGATAAAAATGTGTGCAACATCGAATTAAATGAAGTGACACGTCAGCATGAGAATTCTGGAATTTTATTAAATGCTACCCTGCTCAGAACACTAATAGAAAACGACGCTACTAACTTTAGGTTTGATATGAACTATCCTGACATAGTGCGTTTAATTGATGGTTATGATATTCAAGATGCTATTTCTGGATGTTATGATAATGATGGTGTAGAAGACACTGCTTTTATTGTGCGTTCTAATAAAAGAGCTAATCAATACAATCAACAAATCCGTTATCAAATACGAGGAAAAGAAAATGAAATTTCTACAGGAGATTATATAATGGTAGTAAAGAATAATTATTATTGGTTAAATGAATCTTCCAGTGCAGGTTTTATTGCAAATGGTGATACCTGCGAAGTATTGCGAATTAATTCAATTAAGGAATTGTACGGGTTTAGATTTGCCGAAGTAGAAATTAGAATGATAGATTATCCAGATCAAAAACCCTTTGAGACTGTTTTATTATTAGATACACTTACTAGTGAAACTCCTTCTTTAACTTATGAAGAATCTAATAAGTTGTATGAGGCAGTAAGAGAAGATTATGCCCATGAAAAATCAAAATACAAACAGCTTTTGGCAGTGAAAAAGAATATTTTTTTTAATGCATTACAAGTAAAATTTTCCTATGCTATTACCTGTCATAAATCTCAAGGTGGTCAATGGAAGACAATTTTTATAGAACAACCTTATTTACCGGAGGGCCCCTCAAAAGGGTATTTTAGATGGTTATATACAGCGATCACAAGAGCTCAAGAAAAATTATATTTGATAGGCTTTAAGGATGATTACTTTGATAATGATTACTAGATAAGTTACTTTTTTTTTGGTGAAGATTTTTTTATTGAGTACTCAAAAAATTAAACCACACTTTTTATTGTGTTTCTGTACTTTAATTAATAGAAAAATAGAATTAATGGTAACAGATTAGTTCAAACCTAAAATATATTACTCAATTAACTAAAAGTTTAAAAATTAATAAAAAAAAAGTAATATTTTAGGGGTCAATTTAATTTTAAATGACAGCACCTAAACCCTTTTTAGAAGCACTAGATTTTTTTGAATCTAATTCTTCACAAGAATTAATAAGCAAATTAAATACCAAAGGGATATCTTGTGAAAAGGTATTTGATGTTCTAGCTTATGAAAAACAATTAAGATTTTTACAAATAGAATTGGTTAAACTTCAACAATGGGTTTTAAAGGAAAATAAAAGAGTTGCCGTTGTTTTTGAAGGAAGAGACGCTGCAGGAAAAGGAGGAAATATCAGAAGGTTTATGGAACATTTAAATCCAAGATCTTCGAGGTTGGTGGCATTGAATAAACCAACAAATGTTGAAAAAGGACAATGGTATTTTCAACGGTACATAAAAGAGTTACCAAACCCTGGAGAAATTGTATTTTTTGATAGAAGTTGGTACAACAGAGCAGTGGTAGAACCAGTAATGGATTTCTGTACAGATAAAGAGTATAATGAGTTCCTTGTGCAAGTTCCTGAATTTGAACATATGTTATACGAGGATGGTTTAATCATTATAAAATTTTGGCTTTCTATATCAAAGGAAGAACAATTAAAGCGATTTAATGCTAGAAACGAAAATCCATTAAAAAGATGGAAATTTAGTCCAGTAGATAAAAAAGGTCAAGAGCTTTGGGACATCTATACACATTATAAAGAAGAAATGTTTAGCAAAACACATACTTCTTACAGCCCATGGATGTTAATTAAAACCAATAATAAAAAAACAGCTCGATTGGAAGCTATGAGGTATGTATTATCTATGTTTGATTATGATGGTAAAAAGGATTCAGAAACAACATTAACTCCAGATCCAAATGTAGTGATGCGTTACTACAGATCTGCTTTTCAAATAGATTAATTATGAATAGAGAATTATCATCTTCAGAGTTAAAAAAATTAAATTCAAAGAAAGGTTTAATATCAATTTTGTCCAAAGACTCAATTAATGTTGACAGAACGCTCAGATATATTGAGTATGAACGAAAATTAGTAAAATTACAAATAGAGGTAATAAAACTTCAAACTTGGGCAATCAATAATAATGAACGTGTTATTATCCTATTTGAAGGAAGAGATGCAGCTGGTAAAGGTGGTGCAATTAGGAGAATTACAGAAAGAATTAATCCAAGACATATTAAAATCGTAGCCCTACCTAAGCCTACAGAAGATGAACAAACACAATGGTATTTTCAACGATATATAGAACAATTTCCAAAAGCGGGAGAGATGGTTTTTTTTAATAGAAGCTGGTATAATAGAGCTGTTTTAGAGCCAGTTAATGGCTTTTGTTCAGACGAACAGTACACTACATTTATGGGTCAAGTTAATGATTTTGAAAGAATGGTTTTAGAATCTGGTATTCACTTGGTTAAAATCTACATGTCCATTTCTAAAAAAGAACAAGCAAAGCGGTTTGATGATTTAAGAAGTGATCCTTTGAAACAATGGAAAATGTCACCTGTAGACGAAAGGGCTCAAGAATTATGGGATGACTACACGAAGTATAAACAGGCCATGTTTACAATCACAGACACTCAAAAATCTCCATGGAAAGTGATAAAGGCCAATAGAAAGACAGAGGCTAGGGTAAATACCATTAACCATATATTAAAAAGTATACCTTACGATAAGGACATTCAAATCTAATTATAACAACTTTTTAATTTCATTGAAAAGAAAATACATTTGAGCAGCAATAATTTTGCTAGTTTTTAGATAAGTTTCATCTTGTGTAGCAGTATCATCAGAATGTTTGGGGTCTATATAAGGAACATGAAATCTATCAATTGCTTCAGGAATAAATGGGCAATTTTCATCGGCATTATTACAAGTAGTCAATACCAAATAAGGTGTTTTATTTGTTTCGTTATCATATAATTTTGAGAAACCTAATAAAGAAGGCTTGTCATCTCCAAAAGAAATTCTGTAGGTTGGATTTGTATGAGAAAATACATCAATATCAAATTTAAATCCCACATCTGTTAATGTTTTTACTGTATTCCTGTGAAAGGCAGTTACTTCCGTACCACCAGAGAAAGCACTAATTGGGAGATTAAAATAGTCAGCAGCATAAAAACTCCAGACTTGACCCAGTTGACTTCTTCTAGAATTATGAGTGCAAATAAAATTAATATTTACATTTTCATTATTGTAATTGGCAGCAATTTCATTAGCTATTTTTAACAAAAGATTCTTTCTATTAGTATCAATAACAATATTTTGTTGGGACGTTTCAAAGAAATCTTTTACCATTTTAGGGTTTGTCTTTAACATCTTCTTACTTTTGCTCCAAAGATACTACAACAAGATACACACAAATATTAAGTTAAGGTTAATTATGAAATTTATCGTAGGTAAAAAAGTAGCTGTATTGGATGATATTTTAAAAGGTGTTATTGTTAGTATAGATGATCAAATAATAGGTATTAAAGATACTGATGGTATGGTATATCAATACCATCAAAAAGAATTAGTGCTTATCGAAGAAGATCAGTATCAATTATCTAAATTTTCAGACATTAACAACGCTCTTTTGAATGAAAAGTTAGAGGAGACTTCCTCTAAAACATCTAGCTTTAAAAAAGAGAAAAACGAAGTAATACTTGAAGTAGATTTACACATCAATCAATTGATAAAAAGTACCAAAGGGATGGATAATTTTGATATGTTAACGTTACAGTTAAACACAGCGAAAAGTAAAATTGAGTATGCCATTTCAAAAAGAATTTCAAAAGTTGTTTTTATTCATGGAGTAGGTGAAGGGGTCTTAAAAAGTGAGCTACATTATTTATTTAGTCGGTATCCGGTACGCTTTTATGATGCTTCCTTCAAGAAGTATGGACTTGGAGCAACTGAAGTTTATATATATCAAAATCCAAAGTCATAAATAATAAATACTTTTGTAGAATGAAAAAAATTTATTTAGATAATGCTGCAACAACACCAATAGCTCAAGAAGTTATTGATGTGATGCATGAATCTATGCTAGAAAATTTTGGAAATCCATCCTCTACCCATCAATTTGGTAGACAGGCAAAAAATTTAGTTGAGACTGCTAGAAAAAGTATTGCAAACTTGTTAAATGCTTCAGCTTCTGAAATTATTTTTACAGCTGGTGGTACAGAAGCAGATAATCTAATTCTACACAATGCTGTTAATAATTTAGACGTAAAACGTATCATTACCTCAAAGATAGAACATCATGCAGTATTGCACACGGTGGCTTTTTTAAAAGACACATATAATGTAGAGGTAGATTTTGTTGCTGTTCTTCCTTCGGGAGATATTTCTTTAGAACATTTAGAAGATTTACTAAATCAAAATGATAAAAAAACTTTGGTAAGTTTAATGTATATTAATAATGAAATAGGAAATATTTTACAATTAGAACAAGTTTGTGATTTGTGTAAAAAGTACAACGCTTTATTTCATTCAGATACAGTCCAGGCAGTTGGTCACTATACAATTAACTTACAAAAAACTCCTATAGATTTTATGGTAGCAAGTGCACATAAGTTTCACGGTCCAAAAGGAGTAGGCTTTGCATATTTTAAGAAAGGTTTTGGAATTCAACCCATGTTTCATGGTGGAGACCAAGAAAAAGGAGCAAGATCTAGTACAGAAAATGTTCATGGAATCCTAGGAATGGAAAAAGCATTTTTAATTGCTTCTGAAACATTAGAATCAGATATGATTACTATGAATGCTTTAAAAGTTTTTTTTATGAAAGAATTGTTGAAAATCAATTCTAATATTCGTTTTAACGGTCAATCTTCTAATATTGACTTGAGTAGTTGTACTATTTTGAATGTTTCGTTACCAATTAAGAATGAATTATTATTATTTAATTTAGATCTTTATGGAATTGCTGTTTCAGGTGGAAGTGCATGTCAGAGTGGAAGTTCTAAAGGGTCACACGTCTTATCAGAAATTATAAAAAATGATATCGATGGATATACATCTATCAGATTTTCGTTTAGTAGGTATACAAAAAAGGAAGACTTAAATTATACACTTCAGCAACTAAAAAAAATGCTGTAAGATTTTAAGTAATTTAATTTATAGCTGTAAGAAATTAATTTCTACCAGTTTTATCATATTGGCGTATCATAAAAAATGCCCAAACTAAAACAAAAGCAACTACAAATATCGAAAAATAAAGGACTATATTATCTGCGCTCATTTTCTATAAGTTTTAGATAAATTAATACTCCCAACAATGTTGGTGCCCATAAACCGATGAAAATTCCATGCAATTTGTTTCCAGATAAAAACATATACTCAGCAATGACTATAATCATAAAACACAATGCTAACATAAGTAAGTTAGACAATCCTATTTTTTTTATAAAATTCATTAATAACTATTTTTGATAAATGTAAAAAAAAATGATAGACAATTCTTTTTTAAATTAAATAATTTTTTTCATACTTGTTATGAATTGAAAGTATGGCCAAACCAAATAAAACTGCAACAAGAATTAGTATGGTGTTAATTAAACCACTAACTCCGAAAGACATGCGTATTAAAATAGTAGAAATGATAAACCCTGAATTTCTGATAATTTTATGAAATTGGTCTGTATAGAAGAAAGAAATTAAAAGTAAAATTACATCTACTAAAATTAATACAGTAAAAAATTGATCAAAAAATAGATTATTAATACTTTCTAGTGACGGAAATTCACTTGAAGAAATAGTAACCCCTGTAGACCATTTAATTAGCGTATTTAGAGCCATAAAAAAAAACAAAGGCACTAGAATAACAGCTATTAATCGTTTCTTCTGGACAAATTTTTCTATTACGGGCTGTAAATTAATTTGTTGTTTAATTTTTTGTTTTCCTTGCTTTTGAAATAAATAAATTAAAAAGAATAGAAGTAGGGAAGCAATCAAATCATATGTAAATTGTAAATCTCCTTTTATTTCAAACCAATCTGATGTTAGCTCCAATGCTGATAAATCTTTAAATAATTTTCGAATTATAATAAGTGTAATTATTTGATATTGTTTTGTAATGTATGTAGTAAAAGATTTCGGTAAATAATATATCAAGAGATACACTTCATAAATAAGAATAAATGAAAAAGGTGTATAAATTGCAGATATAGGATTGTTTAATAATTCAGAACTTGAGGTGAAATTTATGATATCTAATTTAGATAAATATATAAATGTTAAATGAATAAAAAAGCTAAATAGCGCTATATTCAGAATTACTTTTTCTGTCTTAGTTCTTGTTTTATCTGAAAGAAGTTTATCAAATAGAAGTTGTAATATCTTGTTTATTTTGACCATGTAATACATTGTATTATAACATTTTGTGTAATTATCTACACAATTATTAACTAAAATAGTGAAACAAATTCAACTAAAGTTACATTAATAGAATTTTCTATTAATTATTTATGGAATACTTAAAACTTCTTTTATATTTTGGCTCATAATTAGCATTGCTTTGAGAAAAGCTAAACCTCTAATTTAATTATTTTTTAGAATTTAATGATTAATTATATACTCTATTCCTGTGATAGATTATTTATGGTATTTTTACAATAGAAAAAAAAGATTTAAAATGAATCATCCTTACGTCAAGCAATCCATTGAAGGTCAAATAGCATATATTGAGTTTTATCACCCGTCTCATAATTCATTGCCAGGAGATATTTTACAAAAATTAGTTGATTTAATAGAGAATACCGGATTAAATAAAGAGGTCAAAGTAATTGTATTGCAAAGTGGAGGAGATCGAACTTTTTGTGCTGGTGCTAGTTTTACTGAATTAATAAATATTACTGATGAAGAATCAGGAAAATTATTTTTTTCTGGGTTTGCTAATGTTATCAATGCAATGCGAACTTGTCCAAAGATTATTATTGGTAGAATTCAAGGAAAAGCAGTAGGTGGAGGTCTAGGTATTATAGCTGCTTGCGATTATTGTTTAGCAACAAAACATGCAGAAATTAAATTGAGTGAACTTAATATAGGTTTAGGGCCATTTGTTATTGGTCCTGTAATTGAACGCAAAATAGGATTAAGTTCCTTATCACAAATCTCTTTAAATCCAACAGAATTTTATTCTGCTATATGGTCACAACAACAGGGTTTATATGCTGAGGTTTTTGAAAGTATTTTAGAACTAGACCGAGAAGTACAGATTTTTGCTGACCAACTATGTAACTATAATGATGAAGCTATGAAAGAACTGAAAATATTATTTTGGAGAGATACAGATCATTGGGATACATTATTATATGAACAAGCAAAAATTAGTGGAAGATTGGTGCTATCTAATTATACAAAAGAGAGGTTAAGAAAGTTTAAAAACTAACTTATCTTTTTTTAAAAAGAAAAATTAATAATTATTCATTAACTATTTTTTCTGTCTCATAACTTTTATTAAAATACGTTATTTTTAATTATTTACTTCATTTAATCGTTTGTAATGGAATATTATCAATGTTTTTAACAATTTGATGTTAATATTTTTTTAAAAAAACCTTATTTTTATGAATATGATAAAATTGATTCTTTATAAAGAGATATTCATATTTTCACTTCTTTCATAATTACAGATATTACATATTTCTGATTTTTAGACCCTTTTTTTTGACAGACTCCTGACCTACGAAAACATTTTCGTAAGCCTACACCCCTTTGGTTATTTGGTGTTACGGTTTTTTTGTTTTTAAATTCGCAACTCTAACTTTTAAAAAAAAAGAAATGACAAAATTCAAATTAACCATGTTATCATTAGTATTACTTACAAGTTTTAACATGTACTCTCAAGAAAAAGATGAAAAAGGTACATTTACTCTAAGTGGAAGTGTAGATACTTATTATTCTACAAATTTATCAACATCAGACATTGGAACTATTGGAACTCTTACTGATGTACCTGCTAATGGTTTTGGTTTAGGTATGGCAAATACAGTATTTTCCTATGAAAAAGGAAAAACTGGAGTGGTTGCAGATTTAGCTTTTGGACCTAGAGCAAATGCAGCAAATGCTTATGATGGAGCAATTAACCAATTATATGCATACTATAACGCTTCTGAAAAAGTAACGTTTACCTTAGGACAGTTTAATACATTCTATGGTTACGAGGTAATATCTCCAACAGGAAATTTTAATTATTCAGTTTCTTACTTATTCAATGCTGGTCCATTTTCACACACAGGTCTTAAATTAGATTATGCTGCCTCAGAGGATTTATCTTTTATGCTTGCTGTAACCAATCCCCATGGATTAACAGCTGGTTCAAATTTTTATGGTACAATAGATGACAATGGTGAGGAAACCTACTATGATTATTATCAATTAGGCTTTCAAGTTGGTTTTAAAGACCAATTTTTTAACCTAGCATATGGAGCAGACGGTTTTGGTTATTCAGATGTTTTATATCTTGATTATACAGGTGGTTTTGATTTATCAGACTCTTTCTTTTTTGGAATTAATGCTGCCTATTCAAATTCTGAAGATGCTGACTCAGGTTATCAAGGTTTTGCCTTATACCTTCAAAATGAATTCTCTGACACTTTTGCTCTAGGTTTAAGACCAGAATTTTTCACATTAACTTCAGGTGCAGGAAATCAAACTATTTCAGCATTCACTTTAACAGGTAATACTACATTATCTGAAAGTTTAAAACTAATTACTGAATTAAGATATGATACTTCAGGTGACGATATAATTTTTGTAGGAGGAAAAGAAAATGCAACTGGTTTAACTGTAGCAGCTGTTTATTCTTTTTAAATAATAATTTAACTAAAACTTTATAATTATGACTAATTTTTTACCTAAACTAATTTTGAGTTTACCTAGTGTATTTCAAGAGACTGTAACAGACTCCTTAAGTGTTGTTGCCGGAGTAACGGAAGAACAACTTACTGCAGCTGTAGACGCAGCTGTTAAATCTACGACTGAATCAATCTATGGAGACATGGGAATGCTATGGATGTTATTATCTGGTATTTTAGTATTCTTCATGCAAGCAGGTTTTACGTTAGTAGAATCAGGTATGACTAGATCCAAAAACGCAGTAAACATAGCTATGAAAAACCTTCTAGATATTTGTGTTGGATCTTTAACTTATTGGTTGGTTGGATACTCATTAATGTATGGTGATACATCAAACGGATGGTTTTTCTGGAGTGGTTTATTTCAAGGTGAAGGAGCAGATTTGTTTTTTCAAACCATGTTTGCCGCAACAGCTGCAACAATAGTTTCTGGAGCTATAGCTGGTAGAACTAAGTATTCTACATATGCAATTTTTTCAATAGTGATGACAGCAATTATATATCCAATATCTGGAGGATGGCAATGGCAAGGTTCAGGTTGGTTAACCGAATTAGGATTTATTGATTTTGCTGGATCTTCAATTGTACATTCTGTTGGAGGATGGGCTGCATTGGTTGCTGCCATATTGGTGGGGCCAAGAATTGGAAAGTTTTTAGATGGAAAAGTAATTCCTATTCCAGGTCACAACCAGGTGTTAGCAACATTGGGAGTTTTTATCCTTTGGTTGGGATGGTTTGGTTTTAATGGTGGATCCCAATTAGCATGGGGTGGTGCAGATGCTATTGGTGCTTCTAATGTAGTTTTAATAACAAACTTATCAGCAGCAGCAGGTGGTTTAGGAGCATTAATTACTACATGGATATGGTATGGAAAGCCTCATTTAGCACAAACTTTAAATGGAGCCTTGGCAGGGTTAGTAAGTATTACTGCAGGATGTGGAAATATGTCTTCTGAAGGAGCTGTTTTAGCCGGATTACTTGGAGGTATATTAGTTGTTTTCTCCATTGAATTTATTGAGAAAAAATTAAAAATAGATGATGCTATTGGAGCAGTTTCTGTTCATGGTGTAGTTGGTGTCTGGGGAACCGTTGTAATTGGTCTTTGGGGAATTGACGCAGATGGTGGAATAGGATTATTTAATGGAGGTGGAGCTACTCAATTAGGAGTACAAGCACTTGGTTCATTGGCATATGCAGTATGGGCAGTTGCTTTATCTTGGATCGTTCTGTTTACATTGAAGAAAACAATTGGTCTTCGTGTAGACAAAGAGGTTGAGTTAGAAGGACTTGATATTACAGAACATGGAACAATAGCTTATCCAGGAAAAAGAGATCGAGGAGAATAATTTATCACCCCTAAATAATACGATTTAAATTTCGGTTAAAAAGAAATATAAATAGTTTTTAACGAAGTGAAAATGCATTGATACCAATGCATTTTCATGCGTTTTACATTTTGATAAAAAATTAGTAGTAACAAATAGAGGATAGAAAAGATGAAAGATCAAGGATTGTATTTAAGTGAGTTTGAAAGAGACAACTGCGGAGCGGGTTTTATTTGTAATTTGAAAGGGCAAAAATCCAATCAAATTATACATGATGCTCTAGAAATTTTAATAAAATTAGAACATAGAGGTGCTGTAAGTTCTGATGGAAGGACAGGAGATGGTGCAGGAATCTTAATAGATATTCCTCATGAGTTCTTTTCTCGTGTATGTGATTTTGAACTACCAACGCCTGGAGAATATGCTGTTGGGCAAGTTTTTTTACCTAAGAAATTTAATCAAAGTAGTTATTGTCAAGATGTTTTTGAAAAAGAATTAAAAAACCAAGGTCTGTGTGTTTTAGGATGGAGAGATGTTCCAGTAGATACCTCAAATTTGGGAGTTATTGCAGCTAGAACTCAACCAAAAACGAAACAATTATTTGTTGGTAAAGGTGCTGATGAATTAACGGAATTGCAGTTTAACGCAAAACTCTTCGCTGCTAGAAAAATTACTGAGCACACGGTGTCTAAATCTAAAATTTCAGAGGCTAAATATTTTTATTTACCTAGCTTTTCTACCACTACTATTATTTATAAAGGTCTTTTAATTCCTGAGGATATTGGTCGTTTTTATAGTGATTTAAGACAGCCAGATTTAGTAACTAGGTTGGCATTGGTTCATCAACGTTTTTCTACCAATACATTTCCTTCTTGGGATTTAGCTCAGCCTTTCAGATTTATGTGTCACAATGGAGAGATAAATACTTTAAGAGGTAATGTGAGTAGAATGTTGGCCAGACAAGAATTAATGAAAAGTGATCTTTTTGGTGATGATATAAAAAAAATATTTCCAATTATAACTGATGGTAAATCTGATTCTGCTTCCATGGATTTAGCGGTAGAATTATTGTTGATGACCGGAAGATCTTTACCTGAAGTGATGATGATGATGGTGCCAGAAGCTTGGGAAAAAGATTCCTTGATGAATGAGGATAAAAAAGCGTTTTATCAATACAATGCGTGTATTATGGAGCCCTGGGATGGTCCAGCATCAGTTCCATTTACAGATGGTAATTTTATAGGAGCCTTATTAGATAGAAATGGATTAAGACCTTCTAGATACACAGTAACTAAGAGTGGAAATGTAGTGATGTCTTCTGAGATTGGTGTTTTAAATATTAAACCAGAAAATGTAGTTAAACACGGTAGATTAGAACCAGGAAAAATGTTTTTAGTAGACATGAATGCTGGTCGTATTATAGAAGATGAAGAAATTAAAAAAGAAATTATTTCAAAAAAACCCTATAAGAAATGGGTGAATGAGAATGTACTTCCTTTGGTAGACATACCTTATACAAATAATAACATACCCACTGAAGCTACAGATTATAAAACTAGACTAAGACTTTTTGGATACACTACTGAAGAAATTTCTACCATTATTTCTCCAATGGCAATTTCTTCTAAAGAAGGAATTGGTTCTATGGGGACAGACACTCCTTTAGCAGTCTTGTCTGATAAACCTCAATTACTTTACAATTACTTTAAACAGTTATTTGCACAGGTAACAAACCCTCCGTTAGATGGTATTCGTGAAGAAATTATTACAGATATTAGTTTAGCCATTGGTTCAGACGGAAATATTTTTGATCTGTCTCCAGATCAAGCAAAAAAACTTCTTATTCAAAATCCTGTAATCTCTAATGAAGATTTGGATAAGATTAAAAATATTGATCACTCAGATTTCAAAGCAACTTCAATTCCAATTTTATTTCCATTAGATGAAGGCGTAAACGGAATAGAGAGAGCTTTAGATACCATGTTAGATAAAGCAGTAGAAGCGGTAGATGCAGGTTCTAATATTATTATTTTGTCAGATAGAGGAGTTACTAAAGAAAATGCTCCTATACCAGCTTTGCTGGCGTGTTCCTATTTACATCATTCTTTAAGTAGAAAACAAAAACGTTCTAAATTTGGGATTGTAATGGAAACTGCTGAGCCTAGAGAACCTCATCATTTTGCTACACTATTTGGGTATGGTGCTAGTGCTATTAACCCTTATATGGTGAATGAAATAATTACACATCAGGTAGAAACAGGAGAGATAAAAGGAATAAATGCTAACGTAGCGGTTAAAAATTTTAATAAAGCCATAGGAAAAGGAATTTTAAAAATTATGAATAAGATTGGAATTTCTACATTACATTCTTATAGAGCCTCTCAGATTTTTGAAATTTTAGGATTAAAAAAAGCTTTTACAAAAAAATATTTTCCGGGAACACCTTCTAGAATTGGAGGAATTGGATTATATGTTCTTCAGAAAGATATCTACAAAAGATGTAAGTCTGCTTACAGAGATTTAGAAATAGATAAGGTCTTAGATTTAGATATTGGAGGAGATTATCGATGGAGAAGAGGAGGAGAAAGGCATATGTTTAATCCTACTACAGTTTCTAAACTTCAACAAGCTGTTAGGCTTAAAAGTAAAGAAAGCTATCAAGTATATTCAGAAAAAATAAACAAGCAATCTAAAGAATTAAT
>ENA-OQVM01000188-OQVM01000188.1-marine-metagenome-genome-assembly--contig:-NODE-188-length-99948-cov-6.173233_pt1 | contig 99948 bp, 90 predicted proteins | sample MGYA00237776_ERZ505498 | MGnify/ENA primary metagenome ERZ505498 (study PRJEB26159, sample SAMN06265151) | marine metagenome | isolation source: Helgoland LTER site | place: Germany:Helgoland, sampling... | reverse complement strand
CACTTACTTTTTGAACCAAAAGTGAAGGTGCCTCGTCCGTTCTTTTTGTCATCCGTGAACTCACCGACGTATTTGTTGCCATCGGCATAAGTGACGGTAAATTGTCCGTTCCGTTTGTCATCCTTGTACTCACCGACGTATTTGTTGCCATTGGCATAAGTGTTGGTGCCTTGTCCGTTCTTTTTGCCATCCTTGTACTCACCGACGTATTTGTTGCCATCGGCATAAGTGACGGTAAATTGTCCGTTCCGTTTGTCATCCTTGAACTCACCGACGTATTTGTCGCCATTGGCAGAAGTGTAGGTGCCTCGTCCGCTCTTTTTACTGTTCTTGAACTCACCGACGTATTTGTCGCCATTGGCATAAGTGCGGGTACCTTGTTCGTTGAGTTTGCCATCGAACGCACCATCATCGAAGGCAACAGCAAATAGGTAAACGACAACCACGAAAACAGGGAGAGCGACCAGGGCAAGTCGCTTCCTCTTCTGCTGAAGGGCGCTCTTGGGGGGCGGGCGCGGGCTGATCGGGGTCGTGTGATGAGTGTAATTGGCTGTAGTATTCTTCTTCTTGGTCTTCTCATCGGCAATCGTAAAGTCCGTCTGACGGCTCGACTGGTCGCTTTCAGTGTTGCTAGAGCTGGCTGGTTCCAACTCGACCATATCAAGCAGTTGATCTACCGAGGCAGGCCTATTTGCTACTCTAAACTCCAAGGTGTTTCTTAGCGCACGCTCAAACTGCGAAGAAATCCCGCCCTTCTTTGAGGAGTTTTCCAGCTCCGTCAGCTCTATGACCTCATCGCGAACAATCGCTTCAGGCGGGCCACTTCCGAACATAGCTCGATAGATTGTGGCTCCCAGTGAGTAGATATCGGTGCTTGGGGTCTGCTCGAGCACTGTGGTGTACTGCTCGCGTGGTGAATAAGGGGCGGAGACGATAGCGGTCAGGCTGTTCGATTTTTGACCTAGTGCTGAACGAGCCGCACCAAAGTCGATAAGGACTGGCGTTTCCTCGGGACCCGTCAAGATTATGTTTGCTGGCTTAATATCTCTATGCAGTACCCCTTTGTCATGCACCTGCTTCAGCCCATCAACGAGCTGAAGCATCAGTTTGCGAGCTTCTTCCTCTGTCAGGAGCTTATCTTTGTATCTCTGACCAAGTGTTTTCCCTTCAATGTAGGGCAATACCATATAGGCCGTGTTATTAGTTTCAAAGTAGCCCAATACCCCAAGCAGATTTGGATGATCAAACCCTGCCAGCATACGAGCCTCGTCCAAGAAGCGTTCTTTTCCCCACGCAAAAAGCTCTGCTTGGTCCACCGTTATGGGAACAACGCTGCGGGTCGTGTCGCGACCGGCAAATTCACCCGGGTAATATTCCTTGATAGCGACTTTGCGGCCGAGCTTCTCATCCTTCGCAAGGTAGGTGATGCCAAAACCACCACTTCCGAGGATTTTCTCGACAGTGTAGTTGTTCGTTCCGTCACTTAAAGCTTCTCCCATCGGAAGATGGCGATAATCAGTCATTTTTGTAACCTTATATATATCACTGATATTAACACCCCATGACTTAATGCCAAGGTGATACCTCATCTGGTCGTGGGCGGTTGATAAACGTCTGAACCACGACAGAAATGCACCTGAAAGGGCCGTGAGAGCCGCTGTATTGACCTGCGAGTGCAGTCATGGGTTACGCCTGTTGATTTGCGTTGAGAACTGCAGGCGTCTGGTTGCGATCAGGTGCATGTCATCCATAAACCGCGCCTGCTCAGTGACAACGGGTCCAGTTACGTCTCAGGGGACTTGGCGGAATGGTTGAAAGACAAAGGCATGAAGCATTCTCGTGGTGCACCATATCATCCGCAAACTCAGGGCAAGATCGAACGATGGCATCAAACATTGAAGAACCGCATCTTACTGGATAACTACTTCTTCCCAGCAGACCTTGAAGCGCAGATCGAGGCCTTCGTCGATCACTACAATAATCAGAGATACCATGAGAGCATCAACAACCTCACGCCCGCAGATGTTTACTTCGGGCGCGGACAATCAATTTTAAAATAACGAGAAAGGATCAAACGGAAAACAAAGGAGATCCAGCGCTTGCAATACCGCAAATACGCCGCTTAGTATTATCAACAAGATGAGCCAGATCCTCTCTTAGATTAGGACGTTGAGTGTTCCAATTGCATGACGACGGACATTTAATTATAAGGGTGGGCCAACTCAATGGCGGAAGATCAGTTGGAATAAACCCACCTGTTGCACTAGCTACTTGAATTCGCGTATAAATACAAAGTTATGGTATTGATGTTAGGCATAAATATTTTTTACAAGAAATTAATATGAAGATAGATTTTGCAACAATAATCGGTCTATCAATTGGAATAACAATAGTTGTGCTAGCTATTGGAAACCAGTCAGACTTTAGTATATTTATAAATTTACCTGGTTTAGCTATTGTTGCGGGTGGAACATTTGCTTCCACTATGATAAAATTCCCTATATCAGGGGTCTTTATTTCCCTGCCAATAGGACTAAAGGCAGCTTTTTCCAACGATAACATAAAAGAAACAGAACTTATTACATTGTCAGTTAAGTTGGTAAAAATAGCCAGAAAATTAAGTCTGCTCGCCTTGGAAAAAGAAAAGGTGCCAAATGTTTTTTTTCGAAAGGGAATGCAACTAGCGGCTGATGGAAAAGATGAACATTATATCAGAAAAGTACTAACAGATCAGATGTTGCAGGAAATCCGAAGGGAAGAAGTAGGTTCTAATGTTTTTGACGCTATTGGCGATAGCGCTCCTGCTTTTGGGATGTTTGGAACCCTTGTTGGGCTGATACAGATGCTCAGTAATATGGAAGATCCTAATACAATTGGTCCTGCAATGGCGGTGGCTTTATTAACAACATTGTATGGTGTTCTAATTTCCCAGCTTATTGCATACCCTATCAGTCAAAAATTGATGTCTAAATTAGAAAAACAAAAATCACAGCAAGAATTAATGATAGAATGTATTGTTGGCATTCAAAATTTGCTAAATCCACAAGATTTAAGAGATAGATTAGAGCCCTATTTGCCGAGAAATAAATCTATTCGAGATGAATAGATATGAGAGATTCCAAAAAAGATAAGTGGTTAACAACATTCGGAGACTTGATGGCTCTCCTTTTTGCGCTTTTTGTTTTGTTGATTTCGTTTTCAGAAATAAATCCTGAAACGTTTGAAAAACATGCGGCTAAAATGTCATCAGCTTTTAATCAAGAAGTTCCCATATTTAAAAGTAAAATAAAAGATGCAAAATTTGAAATAAATGACGAAGATACCTTTGCCGATAAAGCCGATAATTATATTCTTGATGTAAATAAAACAATTATTGAAAAATTCGTCAGTAATATTATCCATAAAGATAAAAATCTTAGATATTCAATTAATGACGATGAGGTTAAGTTGATATTACCTAGCCAATATCTTTTTGAATCAGGAAGCGCGGTGTTAAAACAAAGTGTTTATGATCTAATGCTGAAGATTACTGATATATTCGCTTATGCAAAAGGCGAAGTTATGTTTGCTGGACACACTGACGATGTATCAATAAACACACCAGAGTTTCCAAGTAATTGGCATTTATCAGCAGCAAGAGCAAGTGCTCTTGCTCAGCTAGTAGTTACGAAAGGACAGATAGATCCAAAAAAAATTAAGGTGATTGGTTTATCAAGCAACTTTCCAATAAGCAAAGTTAGATCAGAAAATAGAAGAGTGGAAATTTCTTTTAAAATCAAAAGTTAAGTATAAGTCTCTTGTCGGCACTGTCAGAGGAAAACTCACTTTGACGATGTCGCAGCATTCCCATAATGTTTTGGGATAAAAAATCCCAATCCTTTTCGCTATTTTAAAACATCACCGGAGATCATTCGTCTCGCCGTGATGATGTATGTCAGATTTCCACTTTCTCTTCGAAATGTAGAAGATCTCCTCCATGAACGAGGCATTGATATTTGCCATGAAACGATCAGGTATTGGTGGAACAAATTTGGCCCACTCTTCGCTGGGGAGATCAGCAAGAAACGAATGCACCCAATTCCCAAACACTCAAATTGGAAATGGCATCTTGATGAGGTCTTTGTGAAAATCAACGGTGAGACCCATTATCTTTGGCGAGCTGTTGATCATGAGGGCGAGGTTCTTGAAACCTTTGTATCCAAAGGTAGAGACCGAAAAGCAGCGTTAGATTTTCTTAAGAGAATTTTGAAAAAATACGGCGCTCCAAAAGTCATCGTGACTGATAGACTAAAATCATATCGCGCCGCTATGAAAATTAGCGGTAACGAATTTTCACAGGAAGTAGGGCGCTGGAAAAATAACAGATGTGAAAACTCTCATCTTCCTTTTCGACGGCGAGAATACGCCATGTTGAAGTATAGGCGGATGCGAAGTTTGCAAAAATTCGTCTCAATCCACGCTTCAATTTTCAACCACTTCAACAAGGAACGTCACCTAAATTCTAGAGATAGATATAAGGTTCAACGTGAAGCTGCTCTTGTTGAGTGGCAGCAACTCTGTGCTGCATAAAATTGGCTTATCATTGCCATACTGAGACGAGTTCACATTCTTCTGACAGCGCCAGGAAAAGTAAGATTTAGACCAGTTGTCGTCAGAAGCCGTTTTCCTCTGACACTGCCCTCCAGCATAAACGAAGTGATGAATGTGATTTCAATAAAAATGAAATTATATTCAGTTAATTAATTTTGACTGAAGTCACAAAATTCCCGCAATGTATAAGTAATATTGGCTAGAGGGTGTGCGATATACATCAAAGATGCATTGAGGAATTATGACAACCCAGAAATTCAATTTTATTGCAGGCGAATGGCACGCTGGTGAATATGAAATCGAGAATAGAAACCCTTCAGATACTTCGGATCTGATTGGGCTCTTTGCTCAAGCAGGCGAACATCAATTGGACTTAGCATTGGATGCTGCACGTGCCGCGCAAGTTGAGTGGGCGAGTACAGGTATCGAACGTCGATACACTGCGTTAATGGGGATTGGCGAAGAGTTAATTAAGCGGTCAGCGGAACTAGGTGAATTGCTGTCACGCGAAGAAGGCAAACCTTTAGCCGAAGGTAAAGGCGAGATCCACCGGGCAGGGCAGTTCTTTACATATTATGCCGCCGAAACTTTACGTCAGATTGGAGACAATGCTGATTCAGTACGAGATGGAATTGAAATAGACGTTCGCCGTGAACCCATTGGTGTGGTCGCAATCATCTCGCCTTGGAATTTTCCGACCGCCACGGCTAGCTGGAAAATTGCACCGGCCTTAGCCTTCGGGAATGCGATTTTATGGAAGCCCGCTAATGCGACACCGGCCTCAGCAGTAGCTCTGGCCGAGATCATTGCCAAACAAGATTTACCAAAGGGCTTATTCAATCTCGTCATGGGATCAGGTCGTTCAATTGGCCAGCGTCTGGTGGAAAGCCCTAAAGTCGATGCAATTTCTTTCACAGGTTCAGTGCCGGTCGGTAAAGGAATTGCAGCAGCGGCTATTCAGAACTTGACCAAAATACAATTGGAAATGGGCTCGAAGAACGCCCTTGTGGTGATGGATGACGCCGATCTTGATATCGCCGTCACGTGCGCGCTCAGTGGGGCTTTCGGTGGCACGGGTCAGAAATGTACGGCATCTTCACGTCTCGTTGTGCATGAAGATATCCATGACGCCTTCGTGGAAAAACTTGTCGCTGGCACACAAGCTCTGAAAGTTGGGCATGCGCTTAATATAGGAACGCAAATCGGGCCAGCAGTGAGTGCTGAACAATTTAAAAGCAATCTCAACTATATTAATATTGGAAAGTCTGAGGGTGCAGAACTGTTATGCGGTGGAGAGCGTCTGGATATGCCAACTGAAGGCCATTACATGGCACCTGCAGTATTTGCCAGTTCGACCAATACTATGCGCATCAACCGCGAGGAAATGTTTGCGCCCATTGCTTGCGTCCTAAAAGTAGGTTCTTACGAAGATGCGATCGCTACAGTGAATGATACGAACTTTGGCTTAACGTCGGGTATCGTTACACATTCATTGGCCCGTGCAACTCATTTCAGACGCAACGTTCGTACTGGTTGCGTCACTGTAAATTTGCCGACAGCGGGCACCGATTATCATGTGCCATTTGGTGGTCGCGGTGACAGTTCATACGGATCTCGCGAGCAAGGCTCTTATGCCGCTGAATTCTATACTACCGTTAAGACAGCATACATCGCTGCTGGAAATCCGGAGTAAAGATCATGAACCGCAGCTATAGAATTGACTGCCTGCAATATGCTAATTGGTCGGAAAAAATTTTCCATGAGATGCATGAAGGTGGTGTTGATGCTGTTCATGTGACAATTGCCTATCACGAAAACTTTCGAGAAACCGTTCTCAATATCGAGCAGTGGAACAGATGGTTTGAGCGTTTCCCGGCATTGATATTTAAAGGCCGGACAGGTGATGATGTTCGTCTTGCGCGCAATACCAATCGTACAGCCATTTTTTTCGGCTTCCAAAATGCTTCGCCCATCGAAGATGATATTGGTCTGGTCGAAATTGTACATGCATTGGGCGCTCGCTTTATGCAATTGAGTTACAACAATCAATCTCTGCTGGCGACTGGATGTTATGAAGCTGAAGATCCAGGAATCACGCGTATGGGTCGCCAGGTCATCAAGGAAATGAACCGTGTTGGCCTAGTAATCGACATGAGCCATTCAGCAGAACGTTCGACAATGGAAGCCATAGAATTATCAGATCGCCCAATCGCCATCACTCATGCTAACCCGGCATCATGGCATCCTGCACTGCGCAATAAACCTGATGATGTTCTCCGTGCGCTTGGTCAATCCGGTGGCATGCTCGGGCTTTCAGTCTATCCACACCATCTAAAAGATAAGTCAGATTGCACGCTGGAAAGCTTTTGCGAAATGGCTGCGCGCACTGTTGATCTCATGGGCCCCGGTTGTGTTGGTATCGGTTCGGATCTTTGCCAAGATCATCCGGATAGCGTCGTTGAATGGATGCGAGTGGGCCGCTGGACCAAGGAAATCGACTATGGAGAAGGTTCACAAAGCAATGCGGGCTTTCCGAATATGCCGTCCTGGTTCAATGACAGTCGGGATTTTGGGAATATCGAAAATGGCCTTCGCGCAGCAGGTCTCGATGACAAAGAGGTTTCAGGAATAATGGGTGAGAACTGGTTAAATTTTTATGATCGCAGCTTCGCACCACAAGGCAAAGAGGTTGAATGTGGCCGAGACACCGCTGCGGAATAATCCAAAGGGGGATTTTATACTAAGAGTGCGTTCGAACACTCAGCAACTGAAAACAGGTAGAAACATTCGCGAGGAGTTTATAAATGTCTATAAAACCACCATTTACTCATCTGCAAGTTCCTACTGCAGATTCGGGATTTTACGAAGGAAATAGTGTTACGATTGCTCTTTTAAGTAAGGGCATCATGGTTGCGCTAGTGATTTGGGCGCTTGTTTGGCCTGCCAATGCTAACGGTGTTTTAGGAAGCCTCAACTGGCAATTACTTGAAGATTTCAACGGCTTTTACATTGTCATTGTCGGTCTATTTTCTTTCTTTCTGGTTGTCTTTGTAGTTCTTCCTCAGACTGGGCGTCGGATTATGGGAATTGAGGGTGAGAAGACTGAATTTTCTAACTTTTCATGGTTCTCAATGATGTTTGGTGCCGGTCTTGGGGTAGGCTTGATGGTCTTCGCGACAGCGGAGCCGCTTGGGCTTTAGGGTTCAAACCCTGTCGTTCTTTCTGGTGCCGTCACAGCCAATTCAGCGGAAGCTGTTGCATCCGGATACCGGTATACATTCCTGCATTATTGATTTCATGCATGGTCAATTTATGTGGTGACCGGACTTTCTCTCGCCTACTACGCATATACTTGAGGTATGCCGTTAACAATTCGCTCGGCGCTGACACCATTGTTTGGTAAAGCAATGAACGGGATATTGGGACATGTTGTAGACGTGCTTGGCGTAGTCGCAACTATCTTGGGTGTATCTGTGACCATCGGCTTTGGTGTTTCTCAGTTCATTGACGGTTTGTATGCCATTACTGGTGCAGAATGGATGATGGATATGAGTGGCGATGCCCCGGCTCCTGGAACGGTCGGCTTGATCGTTGGCCTCGTATCAATTATAGGCCTGTCCATTATCTCGGCTGTGTCGGGTGTTGGTCGCGGAGTTAAGTATCTTTCGAACCTGAACCTCGTTCTCTCTATTATCCTACTGATTACGTTCGTCATATTTGGCTCGTTCATTTTTGTCATGACGACATATGGGTCCGCTTTAGTGGATTATATGCTGCATTATATTTCATTGAGTTTTGGTGCTTTCGGGCTGATGTCTGCAGCGGATTTTAATGCGGCGATCCCGGCTGAGGCGAAACAGTACGCCGATGCGTTACGTAGTTGTGCTACGAACGCATGGGGTACATTTGCCGGTTTCAAATCAGGCCTGGAAGGTCAAGCTGCCAGTCTTTCGGACAGCGTTCTGATGTCTGTTTACGCTGCCGGGGAACCTGGCCGTCAGTTCGGATGGCAGGCTGGGTGGACCACCTTCTATTGGGCTTGGTGGATCGCCTTCTCACCGTTCGTTGGCTTGTTCCTGGCCCGCATTTCTAAAGGTCGCTCAGTCCGTGAGTTTATCATTGGGTGTGTACTTGCCCCGGCGCTTGTCTGCTTTGCCTGGATGACAATTCTTGGCGGCACGGCGATTGATCTGGAGCTGACCGGTGGAGCGAATGGAGCAATTATAGGTGTATCCAATACTTCGAAGCTCTTTGTGACCTTGGGTGAGATGATATCAGGCGGATTCCTGAGTGCGATAACAGTCATGTGTGTCGTGTTAATCATGACCTTCCTCGTTACTTCTGCCGACTCCGGAATTTTGGTGATGAGCACCATCATGTCCGGTGGGGCTCAGGAAACTAGCATCAAACATCGTATTGTCTGGGGCGTAATTATTACGCTTGTTATCGGGACTCTTCTGATCGCGGGCAAAACAAGCGGTAGTGCTGACCCAATGGAGGCATTGAAAAGTGCTATGATTATTGGGGCATTGCCGTTCACGATGGTTATGGGTTTGATGTGTGTCTCTCTTGGTAAAGCTCTTTACCGTGATGGACTACGTGACAAGCAGTCTGGCGATTAAGTAGACTTGCCTTATCCTCTAACGCCGCGTGCGTTAGAGGATGGGGAAACTGTTTAGACTTTTGGAGAGAGGTTTCTCCAAAGATTACGAATAGTGTTTGGGGTTGAGGAACTTTTTTACTTGGTCTCTTGTAGGCGACTGGCCCCGCGGTCGCCTAAAATTCTTACACTGAGCGAGAAAATAAAAGCATGACTGCCATACAGAAAAATATTCCGGAAGTCCCTTTACGCTCTCCCAAAACCGTAATGCGATTGGCACGCCTAGGATCATTTCATCAATGCCGTCTTTCATTTATGCGCACATTGTTGCGACGACTGAAGCGTGAGAAATGGGAGTTCGAGCGTCCGAAATTTGAGATCAATAATATCGGAGTCGGCGTTGCCATTTATACCGCCAAAGGCCCAATGCGCACATACAGCCTTGTTTGTTTCGCGCATGACCTGCCTCCGGAACAACGTTCCGACCGTGTTATTGCCGAAGCATGGGATTCTACTTTTGCCCTGTTCGACGGTGTGCCAGATTCCAGAGATATAGAACGTTTATCCCAAGACGTGCCAAAGCAGGAAGCCGGGCGGGTTACAAACCGCGAGATTTGCCTTTCTCGTGCCAATCGGTCCGGGCGCTTGTTTGAATATGTCATCGATTGTTTGTCCTCAGGTCAGCAACCGGATCGAGAACAAATCGATACGGTCGGATATGTGATGCGTACGACGGCCGTTTATGGCTCAGGTAAATTTGGTGCCGCCGATCACGAAGCGATTGCAGATCGGCCAGAATTCGCAGGCACATTTCAAGCTGAAATGCTGACAGTGTTCTTGATCAGGACTTTCGTGCTTGATCTTATTGAACACATGGCCCGTGAACGTGCCCCTGAAGTAGCGGTGCCTCTTGATCCGGCGTTGCGTCGGCAATTTGGTGTTGGTAATTCAACAGGGCTTGGCCTTGCACCGTTTATCGTTAATCATCCTGTGCTGTTAAACAACTGGATCGTTGCACGTGAAACAGCTTTAGCTCGTGTTCGTGCTTTGCCACAGGCCTGTGCTGCTGAGATCGACATGTTCCACAAAATGCTGTTTCGGGCGCAAACCAATGTCGATGATTGGCGGTCCACACACGAACTCCAAATTCAGAAACTTGCACTACTGAAGTCAGATTTGGATACTCTTTATAAACATCTCAATACAAATCCTTTCGAAGAAGAGTTCCCTTGGAATCGTTTGTATCAATGGGCTGAAGAGAACCTTTCTGCCGAAGGTCAAGAGCAACTCGTTTCATTGATGATGGAACCATATGGTGAAATTGTCGATGGTGTGACGTCGTGTATGGGTGCGGATGAGAGCGCGGCATTTCGCATTAATGGCGCGATGACGTTGGATGCGCTCAGCGATATTGTCGAAGACATATACGGGTGGGCACTCAAGATTGACTGGACTTCTCGCGATAACCTCGCTCGGGTTTGGTATGTTTCAGAGGAAAAGTTAGAGCCGCGCCTGGGTGAACGTTTTGAAGAACTTATCGAGCCATATGAACAACCCTTAGCACCTGGCCGTGACGTCGCCCGATTGTACAAAGATATTGCTGACTGGGATAAGAACGCAATCATTGCGGATTTCGTGTTACGCCACCCCGAACATCGCCATATTGTTCGCCGGGTTCAGATCGTCGCCAAGTATCCATACGCTGAAATTCAGGATAACACGATTGGATCGACTTTGGTTCCCATCGATCTTTTACGGTGCAAGCTTTCGTTTTTTGGTGCCACACATTTTGATCCACGCTCGGACAGATGGGTGCGTATCAACATGTTCAAGAACGCCCCATTTCCGCATGAACTGGCAAACGTTGATGTTGATGACTGGTCATATGCAACACCTTCAGAGAACCCCAGATGAGCTGCTCATTGTATGAGATCGAAGTTATGTGCAAGCGTGCTGCGCGAGGGGCCGGATTGCATTGGGGATACGCAGAGGAGGCTGGAAAGGCCGCCCGATGGCTTGCCGTTAACGGCTTTCCCGGTCCTGAAATGATGATTGAAGTTCTTACCTTTAATGAAGGCCGTAAGTTTGAAGCTATTGCCCCTATGTCTACAAGCGTTGTCTGGCATGCATCATCAGAGCTCTTGTGCCCTTTGATTTCTGGTGTCGCAATTTGTGACCGCGCAGCCGAAGTTGCAGCAGGTGTTGTGGTTAATCTTGGCCCGACGGTGCATCCGTTGTTGCTAGCCCCATTTGTTGCTGCTGCTGCGAAATATACAGATGTATTACTTGAGCTTAGTTGGAATGAAGTCGAAATCACGTTCGCGCCTACTCATTTTTCCATAATTGGGGACATCACTACGCTAAATATACGGCGAGTTGAAGCGGTGTGTTGCCAGCGGTCTTCGAAAGTATTGAAATCAGTGACGAAGAGAGAGCCAATGCAAGATGTCGACGAAGATATATGGAACAAGCTTAATATTCTTGCGCACCGCACGTTTGCTCCCGCTACTGAGGCTTCTCGGTTAGCTGGGGCCGGTGCTGGACTATCCGACATAAATTAAATAGCAGGAGCGACCCATGACCGAAGCGACGATTATGACACTTAATGAGATCGAAGATCTAGCCTTCCGGGCTTTGGTAGCTGCTGGAACATCTGAAAGTAATGCTCGTCCACTGGCCGAAGCAACGGCATCAACCGAGGCAGATGGCGTTGCAAGCCATGGCCTCGCCTATATCCCGATCTATTGCGAGCATGTTCAGTGTGGTAAAGTAGACGGCAAGGCTATGCCCGTCCTGACGCGCCCAACACCCGCAGTAATTACAGTCGATGCGGCAACAGGTTTTGCGCATCCGGCCATTGATCTTGGTTTTGACACGCTTTTTCCTGCAGCACGTGAGCAAGGCGTTGCAGCGCTCGCCATTCGCAATTCTTACAATTGTGGCGTGCTTGGGCATCACACTCGGCGGCTTGCAGCGGAAGGCTTCCTGGCTATTGGTTTTACAAATGCGCCGGCATCGATAGCACCTGTTGGTGGCCGTAGACCTGTTGTCGGAACCAATCCTTTCTCCCTAGCAGCGCCAAACGGTTCCGGTGGTGCAGAAGTGCTGATCGACCAGAGTGCAAGCGTCATCGCTAAGAGCGAAATCATGAAACACGCCCGAGAAGGATTGCCGATTCCGCCCGAATGGGCTCTTGATCCCGATGGTCGTCCGACGTCAGATCCTGAAATTGCACTCAAAGGGTCTATGGCCCCTGCGGGCGGATACAAGGGTGTTAGTGTGGCCTTGATGGTCGAGATTATGGCAGCAGCGATGTCCGGCGCCACATTGGGTGTCGATGCAAGCCCATTCTCTGGAACAAAAGGTGGGCCACCTAAAACGGGCCAATTCTTTCTTGTGATTAATCCACAAGTTACGTCTGGTGATTTATTTGCCGAGCGACTTTCATGCCTGGTCGGCGAAATGCGAGATCAGCCTGGAGTTCGTGTTCCAGGTGATGGCCGCGCAGCCGCACGGCGTCGAGCTGAACGTAAAGGTGTGGCAGTCAATCCGTCGATATTGGAGAAAATCGACGCATGGCTATAATGTGACATTAATCCAATGAATTCAGAAGAATTGCTCGATTATTTCAGATAAATTGAAATAATGACTAGATGGAATTAAAGCTTTCATTGCTAAGAGTTTTTGTTGCGGTTGCGGATACCGGTAATATCCAAGATGCGGCGGATCGGATGGGTCGATCGCCTTCTGCTATCTCAATGTCATTAAAGCAACTCGAAGAGCTTGTCGGCGGCACACTATTTGAAAGTGACCGGAAGAACCGAGTCACTGAACTGGGTAGATTCCTTCTAGAAACTGCAAGGGCACAGCTTACCAGTCACGACCGTGCCATGGCCTCTGTTCAAGCATTCGCCAACGGCGGGATCGGTCGGGTCGAGCTCGCCTGCGTTCCTTCAGTTGCCTCGCATCTACTCCCTGATGTCATAAAAGCGTTTACGGCTCAATGGGACCAGGTTGAGATGGACGTTCGTGATATTGATACAACGGCAGTTGTCCGTGCGATTGAACGAGGCACTGTTGAATTAGGCATTGCTGGACGCCCACGCGTCGGCATGGTTAGTTTTAAGCCTCTTTTCCATGATCGCTTACTTCTTGTTTGCCCTTTAGGCAACGCGCTCAATAAAGCGAAAAAGCGGGTCACTTGGAAAATGCTTGCCGATCAAGTCATTATTTCAAATGGCATTATGGCTGGTTATGATCATCCCGAGATTCAGGCGCTGGGCACCCGTGCTAATCTAATGGTTCGCAATACGACGTCGCTTTTGGCGCTGATAAAAGTTGGCGTTGGAGTCACTATTCTTCCGGAACTCGCGATCCCCCAAGAAATGACCGGGATAGAGGTTTTTCCTCTTGAGGATGAAAATCTGAAACGTGAAGTTGGAACAATTCGAAAAACAGATGTTCAATTATCTCCTGCGTCAAAGGCATTTATGAGTGTCTTCACAAAACTTGTTGAAGACCGCATTGATCAAAACGGCGCATGGCGATGTAGATTGCCTCAAAGGCGCACATGAAAATATTTACTAGATTGGATCCGCGATTACTTCAATATCAGTATCTTTTCTTTGCTCATATGTGCCCGCTTTCAATCACACACAGTCTTCGATGATAGCCGCGAGCGCATCAATACTGACGAGAAATCCTGAGATGGGAACGATAGAGATCGCATATTTCTTTGGCATATAGTTCTGTTTGAAGACAAACCAGCCGTTCTCCCAAGCAAAATACTACATATCCTAGTATTTGCCGCCCATCGTTGAAACCACTTCCAGCCCGTATACGATCATGACAATACTCAACCCAAAGATGACAAGCGTCCAAAACTGTTGAATAGCAAACGCAGCTTTGAGGGGTAGCCAAGAATACACTAGATCAAGGGCAATGTGATCCTTGTCTCGGTCAGTTAGCGCAAGAGCAAAAAAGACCAGCCAAATATTGCTGAGAACTGTCATGAGATATTTCAATACAGGGGGATCATCAAACACGTAGCGCATGGCGACGGTGTAGACTGTGAACACCTCCATTAAAAATAAAAGAATGCTACAAAAGGGAGTCAAAATCAGGGGGTGACAGAGATCATGTCGCCGTGGGGCGATGCGGTCTCGGAGTCCTAGATTTCCGCTTAGCCCATTTCAGAACCATCACGCCTCTACAGTTGATCAGCTATGGGTCATTAGCGGTCAGTAGGGTTCTTCTTCATTTGTCCTCTTTGACCTTGAAGCTGCCACTTTCCTTTCTCATTTAAACTTCGTGATCTTTCCAACATAGAAGGAGAAAGACCATATTCTTTGTACGTAAAACAGAATCACTTAGGTCTCCGTGGAACAAGGGGCGAATAATAGGTCAAAAGCCACCTCTCAAACCAAAGCACGTTTGGGCAATTCGGGCACGATTGCAAATGGATGAAAAATGGCGTGATCTAGCAATGTTTAACCTAAATGGGGCAAAGCCATTGTATCCCGCTAAACTTGGTTTGCAACCTACTTCAGATGTAAATCTGAATTGTAAGAGCTTCAATAAATCCTACTCCTGTAACTAATAAAAAAATCCCTTAACTTAACGAGTTAAGGGATTTTTGCTGTCCTACAGTTTAACAGTAACAACAAATCGAGTTCAATCAAAAATAGAGCGCAATTTGACATTATTCTCTCAATGCTTATCTTTATTTATAATGGAAAATAATAAAAAAAATTATTTTGATATATATTTACAGTCTTTGGCATTGCTTTTTGATTCAAAAAGTATCCGTTCGGTTCACTTTTGCGGCGCTTATTCAATGCCAGGTTTCGAGCACCTATTCCCCTTTCGAACCTGAGATACAGGCTTGTCAGTTCTTTGATCTAAGCAAGACCGTAATGGTATCGCCGTGAATGAAAAGTTACTCTTTCAAGTTTTAGCCTTTTCAACCTGACTAAATAAAAGATTTGAGGATTTATAGTTTTAATTTTCTGTATAGAAGGAGTTGTAACATGAAGTTTCTAAATTTATTTTTGAAAAAGACTACTACTGCCAAGTCAATATCTATGCCAAAAAGGCCTTGCAAAATTGTGACGGGCATCATCAGTGCCGTCGCAGGTATAACAATGATGGGGTATGCTGGAAACGCTCAGGCATGCGGTACGGTTTCCATAACAGAGATGAACTGGGCATCTTCCCAAATCATTACTGAAGTTTCTAAATTTCTGATGGAGCAAGGCTATGGATGTAAAGTAGAAAAGGTGCCATCTGCAACGACGACTTCGATTGCCTCGCTTGCTGAGAACGGCGAACCAGATATTGTAACTGAATTGTGGCTTAACTCGACAGGCGAAATCTATAAAAAGCTAGAAGGTGAAGGTAAAGTTGAGCGTCTCACAGATGTTTTGGCGCCAGGCGGAGTCGAAGGCTGGTGGATACCTGAATATCTAGCGAAACAGCACCCTCAGCTGAATACTGTTAAAGATATATTATCCAACCCGGCGCTCGTTGGTGGTCGCTTTAACAATTGTCCAGATGGATGGGGTTGTAGAATTGTAAACGATAATCTTGTGAAAGCACATAATTTTAAAGCTGCTGGTATGGATGTTTTTAACCACGGATCTGGTGAAACTTTGGCAACATCCATTGCGTCCGCTTACGAGGATAAAAAGCCTTGGTTTGGTTACTATTGGGGGCCAACCGCTGTTCTTGGAAAGTACAAGATGAAGAAAATTACGATTGGTGACATCAATGCAGACATCCATACTGCAAACCAGAATAAGGACAACCCAAAACCTGGTGTTTCTGACTTTCCTCCAGCACAAGTGCTAACAGTTGTAACTTCGGCATTCAAGAAACGTGAACCGGCAGCTGCTGATCTTATGAGCAAGGTCAGCTTTGACGTTGATGTTATGAACGGTCTTTTAGCTTGGAAGGAAGAAAAAGGGGCATCGGCTGAGGAAGCCGCTGTCCGTTTTTTGACCAGTGAAAAAAGCACTTGGTCGAAGTGGGTCAACGATGGAGCTCGTAAGAAGCTCGCGGCGATTTTAAAGTAGTAACAAAAAAAGTGGGTGGGAGAGCTTCAGGCCCCCACCCACCTTTGATATTTTGTGCGTAGCTGACAATAGATTTAAACAAGAGTAATGTTGATAGTGTTTTCTTGATTTTTCTTTAAGCTAGGGTGGCATGAATGACGACTTACGACTTCGTATTTAATGCACTCGGTTTACGTGATTGGTGTGACGCGGCCAAAATCGAAAAAAATCCGATGTCGATGGCCGAGCTTCTGGCAAAAAACACAGGGCATGATAAATTAGAAACACAATGGTGGGAAGTACCGTTCCCATCCATGGACACATTAAACAAAACCTGTGCAAATTTCCCCCAATCGCGTGATTTGACAGCGGCTGTCGAGCAGTCATTTTTAGCTGTGAAAGACTTACTTCGCCTTGTGCTTGATCCGCTAACACAACCACTGAGTTGGTTACTGGAATCAACACTAATAATGTTTGATGTTACTCCATGGTGGATTGTTATCACCGTTTTGATGGCGATTGTTTATTATGCATCCAAATCGCTAAAATTGGTCAGCCTCGTTCTCATTTGCATCAGCTTTTTAGCCGCTATCGACCATTACAATCACGCTATTCAAACACTTGCTATTATTTTCGTCTGTGCATTTTTATGTGTTCTGTTTGGTATTCCAATTGGTATTGCTATGTCCCGTAATGACATCCTGCAACGTATATCCATACCTATTCTTGATATGCTTCAGACATTGCCACCTTTTGTCTATTTGATCCCGCTTATCTTTCTATTTTCAGTAACAGAACCAAAGCTCTACGGCATTGCTATCATTCTTTACGCTATCGTCCCCGTTATCCGCCTGACCGATCTTGGTATTCGTCTGGTCGACAGAGACATAATAGAAGCGGCCGACTCATTTGGGATGACCGAAAGCCAAAAACTATTCGGTGTTCAGATACCACTTGCACTCCCCAATATTATGGCTGGCGTCAACCAGACCATAATGATGAGTCTCGCGATGGTCGTCATTGCGTCGTTAGTTTCGGCTCCAGGATTGGGCGTTCTTGTTCTACGGGGAATTCGTAACCTGGAACTTGGGGTCGGATTGGTGTCAGGTCTTGGTATAGTGTTGCTTGCTATTATTCTCGACCGTGTCACCAAGGCTGCTCTCAGTCGCGTCAATGTCTCGCAAAAACGCTGAGGAGGACCATCTTAGAATGAAGAGAAATATTAAGATAGTAATTCGCAACCTCTATAAAATTTTTGGTAGTGACCCTCAAAAGGCACTTGCTTACATTCATGCAGGTATGAGCAAATCAGAATTGTTGGAAAAACATAATCATGTGCTCGGTTTAGAAAATATCAACATTGAGATGCGTGAAGGCGAGGTCACTGTTATTATGGGTCTTTCAGGTTCTGGAAAATCCACGTTGATACGCCATCTTAACCGCCTAATTGAGCCAACCGCTGGAAAAATTGACGTCGATGGGGAGGATGTTCTTTCCTTTGATGAAGAGCAACTGCGAAAACTGCGCCGAGAGGTAATGTCAATGGTGTTCCAAAATTTTGCACTTCTTCCGCATCGTTCTGTCGCTGAAAATGCAGGTACGTTACTTGAAGTCCGTGGCGCTAAGAGTGAAGAGTGTTTTACTGAAGCAAAAAAATGGCTAGATCGCGTTGGTCTCCAAGGTTTTGCCGCTCATTATCCACACCAGCTTTCTGGTGGTATGCAGCAACGTGTTGGGATCGCTAGAGCATTGACGTCCAACTCACCAATTATGCTTATGGATGAAGCATTTTCAGCTCTCGACCCTTTGATCCGCTCAGACATGCAGGACCTATTACTTGAGCTGCAAAAAGAGCTTCACAAGACAATCGTTTTCATTACTCACGATTTAGACGAAGCAATGAGACTTGCTGATCATTTGATCATTCTGAAAGATGGCTATGTGGTTCAACAAGGAGAGCCACAGCATATTTTACTTAACCCGAACGACCCATATGTTGAAGATTTTATAAGTGACATTAATCGCTTACGGGTCCTACGTGTTCGCTCAATTATGACGCCTATCAAGGGTGAAGTACCGACTGACACACACGGCGAGGTCGATTACAATGATACGCTGGAAAGTATGATTGCGCACTCTGGGGGAGACACATCATATTCTTACGTTGTCACGAATGATGGAAAGGCTGTTGGTACTCTAGAGATGACCGATCTAGTTAGAGCATTGGTTCCGAGAGCATCGTCTGGAAAAGGTGCGCAGTCGCGCGCCGTATAAATTCCATTTCTCCAATCTCTGTTGGTTTAAATTAACATCGCTAACGTAGGGTCATTGATAAGACTAGGTTTTTAAGGTTTTGATACATTCAAGAAGCACCTCTTCAATTGCGATACCGTCCCGATCATGTTGGGAACGATTGGATCGCCGCCTGCTTCCTGGTAGACGTGCGCACGGTTGATCGGTAACGGCCTGTGTAAGGTCACTCATCTTTGCATCGAAGACGCCGCCCGAAAAGGTGTTGGGTGCAACGGCAATAAAAAGTTGGGTGCAACGGCAATAAAAAATTGACCTGTGCGGGGTGGACCGCCAGTAGTTCCTGAGAAGGGGCTGGCATCCTTGCCTAGGTTGGCTCCGGCAAGGGCGGCGGCGAAGATTTCAACCATCAGGCCAACTCCGAAGCCCTTATAACCACCACTAGGAACCATGCTGCCCATGAGGGCGAATTCCGCATTGTTGGTCGGGTTACCCTCTGAATCGAGGGGCCCAGCCCACAGGAATGGGTTTCCCCGCATGGGCCCTCATCATAACTTCGCTTTTAGCTATTACGCTTGCCGACTGGTCAATTACAAAGGCGGCGCCACCATCCCCATCGGGAACTCCAAGGGCGAATGGATTGGTACCGATAACAGGCATCGCCCCGCCGACCGGGGCGATGGAGGCTGGTGCGTTGGTGAAGCCAAGACCGACAAGCCCGTGTTCCGCCAACCGTTCAACATGATATCTAATCTAGATGGGACAGGTCATCAAGCTCCAGCCATTCGTAAATATGAGAGTATGTGGCATTCTCAGCCGTGTACATCATCTAGGCCGTCCTTCAGATTGAGAAACATTCCAAAATATATTCTAGCGGTGTCAATGGGCTGGAAAAGGGCGCTCCAAGGGGTATTGTTATGCCAAAGCTTGTGGCTATCGCATTTACAGGAGAAGCAATCCGATGACGCGTCAGGTTTGGTTTATGGTCATCTGCGGCGTAATCATCGTGATGATTGGCGGCGGAATGCGGCAGATATTTGGCATCTTCCAGGTGCCTATTACCATAGATTTGGATATTGGCCGCGACTTTTTCGGCCTCGTCATCGCCGCCCAGGCACTTCTCTACGGGGTATCGCAACCAGTCGCCGGATTACTCGCGGATCGCTATGGCTCAATTCGAATCATCGTCGCCGGTACCGTCCTCTACGCCCTCGGCCTCTGGTGGACAAGCTTCAGCACAACACCGATAGATTTGTTCCTCTCTCTCGGCCTGCTGGTTGGCTTGGGATTGAGCGGTCCCACTCAGGTCTTGGTCTTGGGCGCAGTTGGCAAGGTTGTGCCCAATGAACATCGCGGTCTGGTCTTCGGCACCGTCATCGCCGCCACCTCGTTCGGCATGTTCTTTTTCGTGCCTGGCGCGCAGAAACTCATCGATATCTTGGGCTGGCGTGAGACTTTCACCGTCATCGCACTCATAGTGGCAGTTTTGCCATTCATCGTAATCGGTCTGCGCGGAGCGCCAGAGATTGATTTTGGAGGCCCAAAACAGTCCTGGCGCGAAGCCATTGGTGAAGCGCGATCGCATTCCGGCTATATCCTGTTGACCCTCGGCTTCTTCGTCTGTGGTTTCCATGTGTCTTTCGTAGGAACCCACCTTCCGGCATTTTTGACTGATGAAGGTGTCTCCACAACATTCGCCTCCATTTCGCTTGGTCTCATCGGGCTCTGTAATGTCGCGGGCGCATATTTATTCGGGGCTCTTGGCGACCACTTCAGTAAGAAGAACCTTTTGACGGGTCTTTATATTAGCCGTTCGGTCCTGATGACACTGGTACTGATCGTCCCCATCAATGATGTAACAGCCATATTCTTCGGTGTTTTCATGGGGTTTTTGTGGTTGGCGACGGTTCCCCTAACCAGCGGCATCGTCGCCCAGGTATTTGGGACGCGCTATTTCTCGATGCTTTTTGGCGTCGTTTTCATGAGCCACCAATTCGGCAGTTTCGCTGGTGCCTATCTCGGCGGTATCGTGCAAGAATTAACCGGTTCCTACGACCTGATGTGGATGGTATCAGTGGCGCTGGGTTTGGTGGCAGCCTTGTTACACTGGCCGATTTGCGAGCAACCGTTGGAGCGATTGTCGAGCGAGACTGCTTCTTAGGCCTGAAATCTTACCATCTAGGATCAAGATATGAAGCTTCGCAAGACCGAGCGACTAATTTCCACGCGTCAATATGTACGTCTTGTATCTATATGGGTAGAAAGTATTGGACTAGATCCTCGTAGATATGGGACCCACTCTATCAGTCGCACAAAAGCAGTATTGATATATATGAAAACAGGGAACTTGAGAGCAGTTCAATTGTTACTTGGTCACTCAAAGTTAGAGAGTACCGTCAAATATCTCGGAATTGAGGTCGATGATGCGATAGAACTTGCTGAGCAAATAGATATCTAATCTAGATGGGGCAGGGTCATTGTGCCCTGCCACACTTGGTTTGCAACCGACTTCAGATGTAAATCTGAATTGTAGGAGCTTGAATAAATCCTACTCCCGCAACCAAATAAAAATTCCTTAACTCAATGAGTTAGGGGATTTTTACTGTTCAAATATCGGCACAGATGACCCAAGATGGTCCTCACATCCAAGTGCCTGTAATAACTAGTAATATCATGTAGTCCCTCATGGTACTATCTGGTCCATGGACTAGGGATGGACCATACTCAGTCGCTTTTGTTCAATTAGTGTTCCGGTTAACCATGTATGTTCAATTCTCTATTATTGCCACTGCATCGTCCGCGACGACGATTGCGGCAAGCAGAATATTACGAGGCTAAACTTAGAGGTTGTTATGGGCGCCGTCACAAATTGCGCCGGTCTTGCTCGCTTTGCAGCCGCAGAACCTAACTGATTTGGTCTCAGTAGCAGTGTAGGTTTTCGGTGTGATACCAGTCCCCGCGTGTGAACCGTCGCAAAAAGGCTGATTAGCGCTGCGCCCACAAGCACACCAAGTATAGCTCTTTCCCTCTTCAACATCTGTTTTGTAAGGGAATGTTTGAGCAACGACTGGTTCGGCCATTTATAAGTTCCTTATCTCTATTTAATGATTGAGTTGGCTCTGTTTACCAAAGAGAGAACTGATCCGATCATCGCTATCCCTTTTTAGTTCGGGTTGCATCGCAGGTATAGCCACGGGTCGCTCATCAGTGCGTTTATAAAAGGCTTTATCCAGCAAGGCAGATGCAGAGGTGAGGCGCACTTCTTGTCTGTCTAATTTCTTAATTCTGACATGCGTTGGTAGAGGGGGCTTTTCTAAGATACCAACGACTTCCCATGTCGATTTTGTGATATCCAACTCGACAAAGAGATCGCCCACCTTCACTTGTTTGCTGGCTTTATTTAACATGGAGTACCCCTATCTTGACCAAGTCACCAAATTACGGTGCAAAGGTTAAGGAAAACCAAATCGAACTCTAACTCAGTCCATGTTTGTTGCATCGTATTTATGAAATGGGCGCTATTTGGACGGGAAGGACATAGGTGCTAGGGTCATTGCCAATGGGTTAGCGTTGGACTATCCGAAGTTTAGTGGCGGTCGTTATACTGAGTATGCAGTTGTAGGGGCGGCGGCTCGTATGAAGCTGCCGGGGTATTGTCAGCAAAATCTTATCGTATGTTGCAATGACCCGTTGAATCCATCACCGCTCTTTTTAGGGGGCATTACCCATCTAAGGGTTGCCAGAGCCGAATTATGCTGGATAAGTGTGGCCAAAATCTAGGAATGGGGTGGAGAATCGCGTCAAAACAATCGTATTTAAAACAAAAATGCGCAAACATCTATTTCTACTGGAAATCCATACTAAACTTAGTAACATCATGTCAGAATTAGCAGCTTATGCTTAGGTCTCAGTAAATAAATATGTGATCTTACCTTTGATTAGAATTATTAATTAAGGGATTTATAAATTTGGAACCTACTAAATAATGTTGCAATCATCTCAGACACAGAACAACGCAAATGAAGTATCCGTCAATGTGCTCCAGGCGAATAACGGCGAGTTACTCCACGTTCCAGGTGAGGCATGGCTTCTTATGGCTGATTTTTCGCCTCAAGGCTCTGATCTGTTACTCACAGGTCCTGACGGCAAACAAATACTAATACGAGATTATTTTAATCTTAGTGCCCCTCCCGATTTAGTCACTGATGGTGGTGCAGTTATATCTTCAGAACTCGCAGTAAAACTGGCAGGCCCCAGTGCACCCGGTCAATTTGCCCTACTAGAGAATGGGCCATTTACTGAATTAGCTCAGGCATCTGAGCCAATCGGTACTATTGAAACTACAAACGGCATAGTTGAAGTTACTCGTCTCGACGGAACGGTCGTAGAAGTTTCCAAAGGTGATATGATTTTTCAAGGAGATACTGTCACTACGTCTGACAATGGCGCAATTGGTATCGTTTTTGTTGATGAGACAACATTTTCCCTTGGTGAGAGTGGCCGTTTAGTCATTGATGAAATGGTTTATGACACAGGTACTCAAGAAGGCTCATTTGGACTAAGTCTAATACAAGGAGTTTTCACGTTTGTAAGTGGTGAAATTGCGAAGACATCTCCTAACGCGATGATTGTAACAACCCCTATAGCAGCTATTGGTATACGTGGCACCAAAGTTGCGGGAAGAGCTGCTCAAGAGGGAGCTGAAAACACCATTTCATTATTACCTGAAGTTAATGCCCAGGGCATAGAGACAGTTGGTGAGCTTACCGTCTCGAATCAGGGTGGAACTGTAACTTTGAGTTCCATTGGTGCTACTGTCCAGATGAGTAGTTCCTTTACTCCCCCGCCTGTGCCAGTAGTTTTTTCACCACAGCAAATTCAACAGAGCTTTGGATCCGCTCTTACAACACTCTCATCAACAGCAGCCTCTAAAGCTGAGAATGAGGCAGCAGAAACTGCGCAGCAAGCTGAGCAAGCCGAGGCTGATGCTGCGCAGGCAGAGGTGGAAGCAGAAGTGGCTGAAGCTGAGGCTAAAGCTGCAGCAGCTGAAGCTGAAGCAGTAGCAGTTGAAGCTGAGGCAGCTGCAGTTGAAGCTGAGGCTGCACGAATTGAAGCGGAAGTTGCAGGTGATGAAGCAGCATTGGCGGAGGCGGAAGAGGCAATAGTAGAAGCTGAAGCTTTGGCATCAGAAGCTCAGGCTGCAGCAGTTGAAGCTGAGGCTGCAGCAGCTGAGGCAGAGGTGGCAATTGCAGTATCTAAAGCTGCAGCAGCTGAAGCAGAATTAGCAATCACAGAAGCCGCTTCTGCTGATGCAATCTCTAAACAGGCAGCAAATGAATTTCAGGCACAGGCTAAGGCATTTTCAGAGTTTGGTGATGGACCTCTACCTGTTAGTCCTGTTGAGGCTCCATTAGATGGAGATGCGCCTCTTGATGCAGGGCCAGAAGAGGGGGATTTGCCAGTCGATGGAGAAGCCCCACCTAATGAAGGCCCGCAAGCAGACGGAGAAGCCCCTCTTGATGTAGGACCAGAAGACGGACAACTTCCCTTAGATGTTACAGCTGATCCTGCCTTTGAGGTGGGGGTGGCAGGTCCTGAAGACGCTTTTCAAGATGGTGGTGATCCAGCCTTTGAGGTAGGAGGACCGAGCCCTGAAGTCGCTTTCCAAGGTGGTGGTGACCCTGCCTTTGAGGAAGGAGGACCGAGACCTGAAGGCGCTTTCCAAGGTGGTGGTGACCCTGCCTTTGCCGTTGGAGTGTCCGGCCCGGATACTGGCTTCCAGTCAGACCCAAAAACTGGCTTTCAGTCAGGCCCAGAAACTGGCTCCACAGCGGTTGAGGCTTTTAATACGTATTCAGCATCAAATACGTTTGCAGCGTCTGATACGGTTGCAACGTTTAATGTATTTACTGAGACTAATGCTTATGGAGAAACTATAGGTTTTGATAGTTTTAATTTTGCAGAATTTTTTCAAGCAATTACATATAATATATATAATGACATGTATGAAGATAAAATTATATCAACAACTGAAACAACAGCTGTTGATACTGTCCAGGACCTTGACGGAACTTCTTCTAGCGACACATTAGATGGACAATCATTAAACGATAATCTTAACGGACTTGCTGGAAATGATACACTAAATGGAAATGATGGAGATGACATACTAACTGGTGGAGCGGGTAGTGACACTCTTACTGGTGGCCTAGGTGCTGATACGTTCAATTATACTGCAGTTACTGATGGAAGTAGTACTAATACCCCTGGTGAAGGTGATAAATTATCGTCTGATGATTTTGTATCAGGTACAGACGTGTTTCATTTTGAGAATACAGCATTCGGCAATATGGGAACAGGTGGTATCTCATTTTCGAGTGCAGGCGTGTTTGATACTGACTTAGCGACAACTCTTAATAAATTAACTACAGCAGCAAACGTAGATTCAGATGGTTACTTTGTCGATTTGGAAGGTATTAATATAAATGCTTATACCCTTAATGACATTGATAATGCTATTGCCGATGGCAGCAGTGCAACTGGAGCTGGATTTATAGCATTACAAAATGGAACTTTTACTGGCTTATATTATGATGCAGAATTTAGTACCAACAATAATGGTTTGGTTGAAATTGCTCAAATTGAAGGTCTTACAGGTTCAGGCGGCACTAGTACAATAGGTGATAGTGACCTAGTTATTGTCTAAAAACGCAAATTTAAGCCGTCATTATTCAGATTATATATTCTAACCATTTCGAAAATCTAAAAAGTGTTAACTTACATTAAAAATTTCAACTAAATACTCTTTTGTGTATTTGGTATTATCTAATTTCTTGATGAACAGAAAACTTACTTTTTTACTACTATGTAAAGAATCTAACAGGAATTTGTAATTAAAAGACAAAAGCTTAATGCTCTCCAAGCGCGTCTCTTATCGAACTCAAAAATGGATCGCTTATATATTCAAAAACAGTCCTCTCACCTGTTTGAATACTAGCAATAACCTGCATACCAGGAAATAGCCGGTATTGTAGTTCGCCCTGTCGAAAGCGATCAGCCTTAGTTTCAATTCGTACTTTATAAAATGGAGAGCCACCCTGAGTTATCAGCGTATCTGGACTAACATTAGTAACTACGCCATCGAGTTTACCATATCTGATTGCATCAGCTGATGCTAATCTGATTGCCGCTGATTGCCCTGCAAAAACGTAACCGATATCTTGTGTTGGCAATTTAGCTTCAATAATAAGTTTATCATCAACAGGAACAATATCTGCAACAACATCTCCAGGACTTAAAACACCTCCTACGGTGTTGATGTATAGTGACTTTACCACACCATTTACAGGTGCTCGCAAAACCGTCCTAGCTAGGTTATCCTTAAACTTATATTGTCTTTGGGATAGCTCATCAAAACTTGTTCTTGCGGCGGATAGTTCCTTTGCAATGTCATCACGATAGAAGGTTCTAATGCTTTCTAATTGAAGATTTGCTTCTTCAAGAGCAGATGTAGCGCGCTTTACAGCGAGTTTATCTCCAGCCAACCTACCTCTAAGTTCACTCTGCTCTTTGAGTAAATCCAAATGATTATATCTATTTGAAATACCTTTAGACAATAACTCTGTACTAATCGCTACTTGCTCATCAAGAAGCTTTAAAGTTTTAGACTGGTTTTCAATACTTGAATAGATTTCGTTAATTTCTTGTTGTCGTTGGGAAATTGTCTCGCGTTGCGTACTTCGACGGCTATCGAAAGCATTTCGACTTGCGGTAAACCTCTCTATAGTCTGTCGCACAATTGCTGAATGCTTATTGAGCATATCCTCAGGGAAATCTATTATTTTTTTACCTGTTATTTCAGTTTCAAATCTAATAATTTCTGCTCTAAGTGAGAGCAATCTGACTTGGAGTTCACCAAAATCAGCGTTACTTTTGGTGCGCTCTAATATAATGAGCTTTTGTCCAAGGCTAACTTGATCACCCTCTTTGACAGAGATTTCAAGAATGATACCCCCTTCTAAATGCTGAACACTTTTGACCTGAGAAGATGGAATAACTTCCCCATTGGCTATGCTGACAATATCTACTGTAAAAGTACAAGCCCAAATGAAAAACGCTATGCAAGCTGTTACGCTAACACCAAAAAGTACAAATATACTGAAGTTCAAGCCCGTTTCTGGGTTATTTTCGGAAAAACATTTACTTCCTAGCACATTTTTTTGGTTCATGACGCTTTCGTTTTAGTTATGGGAGGCGTTTCCGTTGAGTGAGCTCGCTTGGTAACTCTTGGTATTGGCTTTTTATTTAAGTCTATTATCTGACTCGCATTTTTAATAATTTTTTGATCATGCGATATTATTACAATCGCACAATTTTGTTGAGTTAAACTATTCAAGATCGAGTAAACACTAGCAATGCCGTCACGATCTAAGCCATCTGTAGGCTCATCAAAAACTGCAACCTTACAATTACTCATAAGTGCTCTTGCAAGGGCAATTCGATGTCGAATACCAAGTGATAAGTTGGATCCATTATTAGTAATTAATGTTTCCAGACCATCTGTACTTTCATCTAAATACCTAACCAATCCTACAGATCGAACAACTGTTGCTAATTCTTGTTCGTCCCCCTTTGAGGTAGCCATAAGAATATTTTCTTTAATCGTTGTATTAATAAGCGATGGTTCTTGTGGCAAATAGGCTATTTGTCCACGCCACCATTCCAGTGAAGTCTGCTGTAAGTCTAGACCATCCAACAACATTTTTCCGCGACTTGGGCTAAGGATACCCACCAGAATTTTTGCCAATGTTGATTTGCCTGTACCATTTTCGCCACAAATAACTGTTATGTTTTGGGGATTAATTGTAAACGAAAGTGATTCAAATATTGGTGTAGAACTACCCGGATATACGAAGGAAACATCTTTAAATTCAATACAGCCTGTATAACTTTTTTTAAATGATTTACCTTCACTTTCTTGCGGGAAAGCAGTGAACTCGTTTAGTTGGCGTAAGCCTTCCGCTGCGGCTGCGAAGGTAACTCCTAACTGCGACAATCTTACAATGGGCATCAGCGCCCGCGCAGACAAAATGTTAGCTCCAATCATACTACCAACATCCAAGCTTCCATCGACTACACACATGGCACCAATGGAAATAATCATTACACTTAAAAGTGCCATTGCTGATTGTGAAAGGGTACTTATTATCACTTGTGATGTTTCAACAGAGCGTCGTAGTTTTATTATTCTAAGCTGAAGACTAGTCCACTCTCTAATAAGACCTCTAAATGCATTAAAGGCTCGAACAGTATCAATTTGTGTACAGGCTGTGCTAACTAACATGTTAGTCTCAGTATTTTCGCGCATTAACTTGCGTGAGATAATCTGGTTACGTTTCGCGCTATATAATCCAACTAAATAAACTGCAAGTATGAAAAAAAATGTAATAAATGCCAATATAGGCGAGAGAAAGTATAGTACACCAACAAATAATATTGAAAATGGTGCGTCGAATATTAAGGCTATATTGCCTGCCCCATATGCGGTCACTATCTTTTCAGTGGACGTAATGACTTGGCTGCGAAGGCCGTCAGACACTCTTTCAAGTAAATCTGCTTTAGCTTTAAGTAAAAGTTTATAACTGCCAATTGAGATATCGAAATTTTTTTTAGCGTTGATTGCATCAATTAATTTAAATCTTATTTGTCGGAAAACGAACTCAAATAAAATAGCTAACAGCACGCCAGTAGTGAGAGTAAGTAATGTTGCACTTACACCTTGTGCTACAAACCGATTGAGAACTTGGATAACAAACAGTGGACTAGCTAAAGCCAATATATTTACAAATGTTGAAGCAATGAGGATACATAAAAAAAGTGGTGGATTAGAAAATAAGCGGTGGGCTAGTTCACGCATTACATAGGTCTAACTTTCGTTGAACAAAATCAAAACACCTTAGGAGCTAAATTTAGTTGATTCAGCGCAAATCGACTTTGCGCAAAACTCCCATTGCATCAAGAAGAGTTACTACAGAAATAGCAATATCGGTCTCTGCAGAGACCGCATCACTTTTGGCATTAATCAATGCAACTTCTCCGCTTAGGACGTCTAGGAGTGACCTTTTATCTAATTTTCGTTCTTCGCGGGCCAACTCTAAAAATGCGGCGGCTATTCTAGCTTGGTTTTTAAGAAGTTTTGCACTTTCGCGAGTCGTTTTTAGTTGTTGCCATGCATTACGTGTTCGCATTTCAAGTTGATTTCTTGCTTCTGCATAACGAAAATTTGAGGCGGTGTTAACTAATTCTGATGCTTTTATTGAATTAATTGCAGTTAACCCTAGATTAAAAGGTAAATTAAATTGAACTTTAGCAAATTTTTCTGTTTGAGTCCCGTCGGTGGCACCAACATCCTGCTTTAATTTATATTCAATAATTCCATCTATTGTTGGTCCAAAACTAGAAGAGACAGCCTGTTTCATAGTCTCTTTTGAAATCAGAGTGTCGAGATTACTAGATTGAATAAGTGGGCTCTCATTAAGGGCTATTTCAACAGCTTCAAGCTGGGTAAGTGGAATTTTATCAAGAGGCAAGCGCGGAGCAACCATGATAGTAATATCGCCCACCTCTTTATGGAAAACTCCCCTAAAAGTATTTTTAGCGATTTCCATTGCCCCTTCAGTTTGAACTCGTCTAGCCATTGCACCAGCTAATTGAACCTTAGCTTGAAGAAAATCAGTACTTGCACCTGCACCACTCTCAACCAAAGCATCTTCTAACTCAGTTTGCAGACGGACATTCATTTCTGACTTAATAGCAAATTGATGAACTTGATGCGCCCTGAGAACATTCACGTATGCGCTAAAAGCTTGTAGCAAAATATTAGTTTCAGTTAACTGAAGTGCCGTGACAGTCTTATCACGCTGAAGTTTAACTATATCAACTACCGCATCAGTTGCACCAAAATCCCAGAGCCTTTGCGTAACTGTAACATCTAGTTGCCGGGGAATCATGGAACTGTCTGCAGCATTTGGTTTTAATTGCCGCTCTCTACCGTAGGTACCTGTAATATCTAGGGACGGATAGTAAGAGCCTTTTGCAGTTTTTATTGATTGACCTGCAGCGTCCAAGTCAGCCTGCGCAGCTTTAAGTTGGTTATTGTCTTCAAGCATTTCTGTTATTAAGTCAGGTAAGCTCTCTGCAAATACAGGCGAAGTCACAAAACAGATAGCAATTAATCCAACTAGAATTCTCTTAAATTCCAAAGCAAATAAAATCAAGTTTCTCTCACAATATTTTAAATTATTTTGATATCTATAACGTATTGAAGTTATTATATAAATTTATAAAATAGTTTGGTCAATTAATTTCTAGGGGCTGATCCAGCTAACACCATTTAGGTGTTATTAAGGGCATTATGAGAAGGAGCTAATTAAGCAAAGCAAAACAAGATCGTCTAATCGTGCATTTTGTAGCTTGAGCCAAATGCCGGTGCGCCTCTGCATTAAGGTGTATTGCAATCTGATTAGCCCCCAATCTAATAGCTTCAATGATATCTTCAGTTTTGGCGGTCATCCCATTCGCCAGCTCTGCCGCTAATTTTCCCGTTTGCTCTCGTAATTACTCCACAAGTTGAAGAGACAGGTTGGGACCCCAAGGTGGCGGTCCAAATCGATTGGTGGCCATATCATCACTTGAATATTCTCATCAGTCTGCGATTTCTGTCTCATCTTCATTCCCCTTCGGGTCATTACGATGAACCAGAAATCCTCTCTTGTGCAATCACGCTAATTTGTTCCACAGGCGCTGACGTTAGACAATGCGAACTCATGCGAGACCTGGCGCTTGCAATAACGCAAACACGCCGCTTAATATTAACAATAAGATGAGCCAGATCCTCTCTTAGATTAGGACGCTACGTGTTCCAATTTATATGACGACGGACAATTAGGGTGGTGTCAGACGAATGTGAACTGGTCTCAGCTTGCCCATAGATAGGGTGATTTATGCATATTGTTTGGTTTAAACGCGATCTAAGAACAGTCGACCACGCCGCTCTATCGATGGCAGCGGCAAGCGGCCCAGTGACAGCGCTGTATGTTGTCGAACCTGAATACTGGTCACTGCCGGATACCTCTGCTCGACAATGGAAATTTGTTTCTGAAACCCTCTCGGGCCTTTCGTCCGAACTGGAAGAGTTAGGGTTATTTTTGACCATCCGCATAGGAGACGTGGTTGATATTCTGACAACTTTGCATGACGATCATCACATACAATCTCTGCACAGCCATGAAGAAACGGGCAGCCTTTGGACGTTTAAACGGGACCGCCGTGTCAAAGAATGGGTAGAAAAAAATGACGTCATTTGGACAGAGCATCGACAGTTTGGTGTGATAAGGCGACTAAACGATCGAAATGGTTGGGCGCAAAAGTGGGACACCTTAATGCGCGCGCCGATAGTCACGGTGCCGAATAAAATTTGTCCTGGACCCATCCTAGAATCAAATTCAATCCCAACGGTCAATAGCTTGGGTATGAAAGACGACCCGTGTCCAGGTCGACAGGTCGGTGGGCGCGTGGCTGGTCAGTGGACCCTTGAGGAATTTCTGTCGAACCGGGGGCATGCCTATCATAAAAGTATGTCCAGCCCAAACACCGCCTTTGATGGATGCTCGAGATTGTCGCCATATCTTGCTGTTGGTTCCCTATCGATGCGCGAGATTACCCAAGCTACGTGGCAACGCATGTCTCAGGTTCGTGACCAACCCAAAGCGGAAATTGGCACGTGGGGGCTGGCACTGAGAGCATTCTCCGCACGCCTTTACTGGCATTGCCACTTCATGCAAAAGCTCGAAAATGCGCCGAGATTTGAGTATTCGAACGTCCACCCAGGTTATGATGGGATGAGAAACGAAGACTATGTCAGCCCGGTCCACCTTCAGGCTTGGGCTGGCGGACGGACTGGTTTTCCCTTTGTTGATGCCTGCATGCGTGCGCTCAACCAAACGGGATGGATTAACTTTCGCATGCGCGCAATGCTTACCGCGTTTGCATCCTATCATCTATGGTTACATTGGCGACTGACAGGACTACATCTAGCGCGTCAATTCACGGATTATGAACCCGGTATTCATTGGAATCAGATGCAAATGCAAAGTGGGACGACGGGCATCAACACGGTTCGCATATACAACCCTGTTAAACAGGGTTGCGATCACGATCCAGAAGGAAACTTTATTCGCACCTGGGTTCCTGAGCTTAAGAATGTTGAAACAGCTTTCATTCACGAACCTTGGAAAATGTATCTAATTGATCAGCAAACTGCCGGCTGTATTCTCGGGAAAGACTACCCCAAGCCCATCATCGATCATGTCGAGGCTGCTCGAGCTGCTCGAAAACTCGTTTATGGGCGCCGCAGTGGACGCGACTTTCGCGATGAAGCTAGTCGTATTCAAGCCAAACACGGTAGCCGAAAAAGTGGCTTGTCCGCTACAAAGCGCCGCCACAGGAAGATTATATTAGATGCCGCTCAATTCACCTTGGATTTGTAACAATTGGAACCCATAAAAAATCATATTTAGTGAGCAAATAATATCTGATATGCGGACAACGTGTTCGGATGTATTCACTTGAGTTCACCGATGTCAGTCTTATGTTCGGTCACTTCATTAAATTTAAACAATTCCCTCATTAAGCTTCCGCAATCTGCCCCAGAAGCGCAGACGTAAGGCAGTTCAACTCTTTCGTTTACACCGTTCCGAACAATACAGAACTTCTTCTCAAACGCGCTCCCACTTTTTTCGCCAAGTGAATTGGCGCTCAATGGTCTTACAGATTTTGGTGATGACCCTGAAATGATATAATCACGAAGGATTTTATTGCGTCTTAGAGAAATCAACCTTCGCCATTTTTTCAAGCGTGCGCGCAAGTTCAGTGACGTCAGCTTCTCGACCTAGCTCTGTCATGCATTGTCTGAACAAGGTGCGAATGTTCGAGCCTAGCCACATTGGCGTATCGAACAACTCCGCCTCTTGCCGCCATAGTTCTAAGTCTTTTTCAATAATATGCATCGTAGCGCCGTAGTCGAACGCTCGGTTAAGAATGTGATTTGGGATTTTGACTTCCGTGGCAGTATTGCGACCTGATGAGGAATTGATGACTTCGATCATTTGTTCAGGGTCTAACCCAGCCTTTGCACCCAACGTCATCGCTTCAAGCGCAATGGCAAGGTTGCCAAATGAAATGATGTTATTTACCAGCTTCATTGTTTGTGCGGCTCCAGGTTTTTCACCAAGGTAGGTCGTTTTTCCAGCGATCACTGAAAATACTGGTTCTAGGGTATCGAACGTCATTTTGTCTCCCGAGCACATGATGCCGAGTGTGCCGGCGGTCGCACCTGGTGGACCACCGGAGACCGGAGCGTCGAGAAAAGCTCTACCTGATTTTGTGATGGCGTCAGCGATTTCCAACGAATACGAACTTCCAAACGTGCCAAAATTGACAAAGGCTGTGGCACGGTCTCCTGCTAGAACGCCATCCGCGCCAAGCACAGCGTCTTTGGCGGAGACTAGATTAGGCAGGCAGTACATGACTATATCTGCCTGGCTTGCTGTCTCTTTAGCTGTTTGAGCAACGCTAGCCCCCCGTTGCCCTAAAATATCAGTTGCTACAGTATTGGTGTCACAAACCACCAAATCGTGACCTGCATTCACTATATTAGTGGCCATGGGGCGGCCCATGGCTCCTATGCCAATAAATCCAAACTGCATGTACTATCTCCAAAAGAAAATCAAAAATATAGTATAGCAGAGATGCAATTTTATTGCACGGGAAGCCTAGGAGAACTACCAGACCGAGAGACCTATGATTTTGTTCTTAGAAGTTTCGTAATTGGCGCTTCAATAGATTTTTTTCAGACGCATTGTGACAGGAGTGTGAAAGGGAGGGGGAGGGGGGGATAAAAAACTGAACCTGTTCTGTTATATGAATCTGCCAACCTACGAGAAAAGCCCAGCGATTTTGTAAATAATATCTGCACAATTGTGTGTATACGACGACAGAGGAGGAACGATCTATTTGTACTGTTACTATTTGTTTGGTTAGTGGAACACGCAAAAACAGTCTTGATCATTTATAATGAATATTTCTAGATTTCATTTCACATTTGGCGTGTGCGCCGTAACCAGATGAACTAAGAGCGGAACTTCAACATCATCGACGCCGTCGCTGCAGAGAAAGAATATTCGTGACCTCAACTCGCTTGCCCATCAATATAATATTTATCATAGAATGTTAGCTAGGAAGGGTCTTATCATTGCCGTACGCAATCCAAGTTCATGAACAAGGTGCACCAGAAGTAATGCAGTGGGAGGAAGTCCCTGAAGTACAACCTGGTCCCGGTGAAGCGCGACTGCGTCAGACAAAGGTCGGCTTGAACTACATAGATGTCTATCAACGCTCTGGCGGCTACAAACTGGCCTTGCCTGCTGGCATAGGTATGGAAGGCGTGGGCGTAGTCGATGCGATCGGTGACGGCGTTGAGGACGTCAAAGTCGGCGACCGCGTCGGTTATGTGATGGGGCCTCCGGGGTCTTATGCCGAACAGCGCACGTATCCAGCGGAAAGACTTATCCCCTTGCCTGACGACATCAGCGACATTCAAGCCGCTGGTATGCTGCTCAAGGGCCTGACGGTATCCTACCTCATCCACCGAACCTACAAAGTCCAGGCGGGCGACACCGTCCTGTTCCATGCGGCAGCAGGCGGCGTTGGCATGATCGCCTGCCAGTGGTTGAAGCAGAAGGGCGCAACCGTCATAGGTACAATCGGCAGCGATGAGAAAGCAGAGGTTGCCAAGGCCCACGGCTGTGACCACCCGATCATCTATTCCCGTGAAAATTTCTCCGAGCAAGTTATGGAAATCACCAACGGTGAGGGCGTGCCCGTTGTTTATGATGGTGTCGGCGCAGCCGTACACGAAGGCTCACTGGCTTGCTTGGGCCGTTTCGGTACCTATGTAAACTTCGGCGCGGCCTCTGGTCACATTCCACCAGTCCCAGGCTCGGCCTTGGCCGCCAAGGCTTTGTACTTCTCGCGTCCAGGCCTCGCCCCTCATACGGCTACGCGTGACCTAACGCTTGAGATTGCCAATAATTTGTTTGGGGCGGTTCAAGAGGGCGTCAAAATCGAGATCAACCAAACCTACGAACTGCGCAATGCGGTTGAGGCTCACAAGGCGCTAGAGGGTAGACAGACCACTGGATCAACAGTGTTCTCTGTCTAAACCCTAGCTTCAAACTAGCAATTAGCTTGTTTGTATCAATCAGGCAATTAAAACGTAAACCTACAGCTATGATCAATAAATCTCTACTGACCAATCTTCTGGCCTTTCTCATCTGCGTAGGCGGGTATTTCTCTCCGGCGCATAGCGACCTAATCTTTATGACCGGCATGTTCGCTTTATCCGGTAGCATCACTAACTGGCTGGCGATCCACATGCTGTTTGAAAGAGTCCCACTTTTGTATGGCTCAGGCGTCATACCAAATAGGTTTGAAGAGTTTAAGGCTGCTATCAAAAGCCTGATCATTGAACAATTCTTCACCCGTGAACACATTGAGAAATTTTTTAGCGACGGTACTGGGCAGACTGCGGAAAAAATCACCGATACGGTGGATTTCGACAGGGTCTTTTCCGGCCTGACTGATGCGATTGCCGCCTCTGAACTAGGCAGCATGTTGAGTATGGTCGGAGGTAAGAAGGCGCTGGAGCCGCTGCGAGAACCAGTCACAGAGAAACTCAAAGACATTATCACTGAACTGGTAGCCGAGAAATCTGGTGCTGCTGGAAACACTGGCGTTACTTCCACTCTGATATCGAAGGTCGAGCACATTGTCGACAATCGCCTGGAAGAACTGACGCCCGAGCACGTCAAAGAAATTGTGCAGGACATGATCAAAACGCATCTCGGATGGCTCGTCGTTTGGGGTGGAGTATTTGGTGCTGTAATCGGTTTGGCTGAAGGGCTACTAGGCTAGTGAGTAATCAGGTGCTGTCAGCCGAATTGCTTAATGAAAGTGGGAACCGGACATACATCATTACGGCTAGGCGGATGATCTCGGGCGACATCTTGAAATAGCGAAAAGGATTTAAGTTTTTCATGCCTAAAAATTAGGCGGTGTGGCTATTTTGATCAAAGCGGGTTTTGATCTAACAATGCCATAGCAACGGTTGGTGAGAGAGTATGCTTTGTCTTTCCGCTATTCTAGCGGGATGTTAATATGGGTCATGGAAAAGATGCTAAATCATACTAATTTATATCGTCGCGATACGATTTTCCGTCTATCTGTGACCACTCACATTGATATTAAAGTAGCCAGCCGTACACATCTATCAAGCATACTGGCTTCAGAAATATTTGACTATGTGATTGCTGAGTGTCCCCATGCCTGATGCCGTTTTATCAGGGGCGCCGATAAGTATATTTACCGCTCAAGCTGCGCGCCGTTTCGGAGAAAAGATTGGGTTGGTGTTTGGGGAGCGACGTTGGACCTATTTCGAATTCGACGAAATAGTCGATTCCTTGGCAAGCGGCATTGCCTTACAAATGCCCCGTGGAGAGCGGGCTTGTGTTATTATGTCCAACAGGCCTGAGTTTGTCTTTCTGCAATGCGCGCTAGAGCGCGCCGGAATAGTCCGTGTTCCAGTGAATGCAAAGTTGACTAGCAGTGAAGTGGCCTTAATCATCGACGACTGTTCTGCAACAGCGGTCTTTTATGACACCACTACAGCAGAACGACTTGAGCATATTCATCAATCTGAGGCGTTATGGCTATGCTCAGTGGATAGAGAAAGCCCTAGGCGAGGCCCTTCTTTTCACAAATTAATGTCTTCTCCCGCGATACCTGAGCGCTTGCATCTGGCAAGTAGTGAGGACCTATGTTCCATTAATTACACCTCAGGAAGTTCAGGGCGCCCTAAGGGGGTGATGCTCACGCACCGAAACTGGATGGCCGTGTATATGAATATGCTTATTGATCGCGACATCTTGGGCACCGACATTGTGGCTCATGTCGGCCCGCTATCGCACGCCAGTGGCACCTATTTGATGCCTTGGTTCCTGCGTGGCGCTACCAACGTCATCATCAATGGTGGGACTGCTGATAATCTACTACGTGCTATCGATGAGTTGAGAATTACCACATTCACGTGTGTTCCGACATTTCTGACACGTCTTGTAAATCATCCAGAATTTAAAAACTATGACCTGCAATCACTTCGCGCTATCGGCTACGGTGCAGAGCCCATTCCAAGAAATACGCTGGAAAAAGCAATTGATCGATTTGGCCCTATCCTTACCCAAAATTACGGCCTTACTGAAGCGATGATGACGTGCGTTTCGCTAACTCCGGAAGAGCATTTTTCGCCGGAGGGCACACTCCGCGTTGGTGCTCTTGGGCGGCCATACAGCTTTGTTGAGATTGTAATTCGCGACGCCGACGGATTGCCCGTTCCTAGTGGCGAGGTTGGTGAAATTACCATTCGCTCTGAGCATATGATGCAGGGCTATTGGCGCATGCCCGGCGAAACGGCAATGGTTTTGCGCGATGGCTGGTTGTGGTCTGGTGATCTGGCAACTGCAGACGAAAGTGGTTTCCTCACACTATGTGGCCGCAAGAAAGAAATGTTGATTAGTGGCGGCTTCAATATCTACCCTCAAGAGATTGAAGCAGTCTTGACGAATTGCCCGTTGGTACTTGAGGCAGCCGTAATAGGCATTCCGGATGTGGATTGGGGAGAAGCCGCCGTAGCTTTTGTCTCGGCGACCGCAGATGCAGAACTGTCACCTGCGCAAATTATAGATTTTTGTAAACCCACGCTCGGCATTAAGACACCGAAGCATGTCGTCATTCTACCAAATTTGCCTAAGAACGGTAACGGCAAAGTTGATAAAAAAATATTACGAGAAAATATAAATCGTGAATTGTGCTGCTCATGAGTGATGATGATATCATGGTAACGAGTGTCGCCCGGACACCGTTTGGCCGCTTTGGTGGCAGTTTAAAGAGCATTCCCATGGCATCACTCGCGGCGCTGGCTATGAATGAGGCTTTAGTGCGTTCCCAAATCCAGGTGGGTGACATCGATGCTGCTTACATAGGGTGCGGCATGATTGGGGCAGCAACGCTGACACCTGCGCGTCAAGCTGTTCTTATATCGGCATTGTCAGAAAACACGCCATCGCTGACAGTTGATAGAGCCTGTTGTTCGGGGATGACGGCGATTGGTCTTGGTTGGAAAGATATCCGTGTTGGTGCCGCACACGCAATACTTTGTGGTGGTGCTGACAATTTGAGCGCGACGCCACTGTTGATGCCACGGGGCCGCGATAAATTGGTTGGACCGATGAAAATTGATGACCCCTTGCTTTTGCGAGCTTCAATCATCGATCGCTCGATCGCCTGCTACACTTCAGAAGAAGCGCTACGCCATGGAATTGACCGTCAGGCTCAGGATGACTGGGCGCTTGCTAGCCACCAAAAATATTTTTCGTCTGAAAGAACTGGCTTCTTCACGTTTGAGCGGTTTGCGGTCAAACTTCCACAGGCAAAAGGGCCAGTGCAGGTTTTTGCCACCGACGAATCCCCCAGGGCTGATACATCGTCCGAAAAACTGAGGCGACTGGAAGTTGTCTATGGAAGCGAAAGCATCACACCGGGCAATTCACCGGGCTTAAATGACGGTTCAGCATTCATCGTCCTAGCTAGGCGAGACTGGGCCCGGGAGCGGAATTTACCGATGCTGGCGCGGCTTGTGGACTATGTCCAAGTCGCTGATGGTCCAACATCTGGCTCATTCACCCCTGCAATAGGTATCGAACGGCTGCTGCAACGAAATTATCTGCTACCCCATAACCTTGATGCTATCGAAATCAATGAAGCGTTTGCAGCGACGCCACTAGTGAGTACCTTGCATCTAACAGATGGCGATAAAACGCATGCAAAAAAACTGCGTGAGCGAACTAATTGTAACGGTGGTGCGGTTGCCATTGGACACCCCCTAGGTGCCAGTGGTGCCCGCCTCGTTATGACTTTGGTCAATAGCTTGCGTCAAAGAGGTGGGGGGCTTGGTGTTGCAGCGATTTGTGGTGGTTTTGGTCAAGGGGATGCCGTCCTCTTGGAGGTTGACGACGCGATATAGACTATGGACTGATGTTGCTGCTTCACACCTTGTTTTGAAAACATCTCTCGAGATGAGGTGGCGTTGACGGTTAAAGTGGTCATTACGGATGAATGGATTGAGGTTAATTTCTTTAAAGTTCGGGCCAATCAAAATTTTTGCATGGCGCGCTCTCAATGTCGAAATGCATGTGAGAATTCTCGGTGCAATTATTTATCTAGCTTCCTATCTCCTGATGGACACATTTCCAAGTTAAGACATTGCAGCTCAATACGAACGGAGCCGGTCGGTTACAATGACCATTGATGCGCCATATCGTTTCATCGCATTCTTCAAAAACTTTAAGACAGCGTTACGATCACGGTGTTTAGCAATAAATGCCTCAAGTACTTTGCCTTCATGATCAACGGCTCGCCAAAGGTGATACGTTGTGCCATTAATTTTCATGAAAACCTCGTCGAGATATCATCGCCAGTTAGAATAAGAGACTGGACGGGTGGTTCTTCTTTTCTTGATCTCTGCGGCAAACAGAGGACCGAACCGGTTCCACCAAAAGCGGATCGTTTCGTAACTAATATCGATGCCACGTTCATGCAAAAAGTCTTCATCATTACTCAGAAAAAGCGGAAACCGGACGTACATCATTACGGCCAGGCGGATGATCTTGGGCGATATTTTGAAATAGCGAAATGGGTTTGGATTTTTCATACCTAAAAATTAGGCGGAGAAGGTATTTTGGTCAAAGCGGGGTTTAATCTAACAATGCCTTTTCGACTAATGATTAAATGTGTTGGCGAATGCTAAGAGCTTGAAAAACTTTGCTCCTGAAACTACAAAAAAAGTTCTTAGCTCGTAGAGTTTTGATTCTTTAATTTAAGCTCATTGCAACAAATAAAGCGACGTCTGTTATCCCAACTATGAAGTTAAAGGGATGATATTTTGGATGATGTTGCCGAGATATTGACGATGAGATTTTTGTATTTTTTTGCCCTGTTGTTGCTGAACGCTCTTGTGTTAGATGCCAAGGGTGGGGATGGGGTTGTGATATCCACTGTTGAAGAATGTACTTACAACCATGCAGACGCTTTACTCATTTAATAGAAAAACTCAAACAATCAGATTTACAATCTGTCGGTGAGCTCATAATTTTGAGTTATTGGGAGGATATAATTATTGACGGAAATAGTCGCATCTAATCAACCTTTGGCAGGGATTCGCGTTGTTGAAATCGGTTCAAGTGTTGCCGCTCCCTATGCAGCTTGGATTTTGGCTGGACTTGGCGCCGACGTGATCAAGGTAGAGCGACCTGTGGGGGGTGATGACGCCAGGCAATGGGGGCGGATGTTTCCAGATGGCACTTCATCATATTTCCATGCGCTGAACCGCGACAAGCGCGGGATCACAATTGACATGTCAAGCGCCGAAGAGCGTGATTGGCTATGCACCTTTTGTACAACCGAGGTGGACGTGGTGCTACAGAATATGCGGCCAGGCGGGATCAAAAAATATGGGCTCGACGGTGCCAGCTTGATGGCAGAAAATCCGCGTCTGATCTATTGCAATATGGGGGCATTCGGCAACGCTGGACCGCTCAAACATCATCCGGGTTACGATCCGCTGATGCAGGCCTATGGCGGTATCATGGGTATCACCGGAGAAGAAGGTCGCCCACCGATCCGTGTTGGCACTTCAATCGTCGACATGGGGACCGGGCTATGGTCAGCGGTGGGCATCCTCGCGGCTCTCAAGCAACGCGACGATAGCGGCAATGGGTGCATTGTTGATGCCTCATTGTATGAAACAGCTGTTGCATGGATGACCAACTCTGTGGCCTCAACCGCTGTCGACGGGCGAAATCCGGAGCGGCAGGGGTCGGGGGCGCGCGGCATGGCGCCGTATCAGGCCTATGCTTGCTCAGATGGACACTTGGTTGTTGCGGCCCCAAACGACAGTTTGTTTGGTAAATTGTCCAATGCGCTCGGCCATCCGGAATGGCCAGGCGACCTTAGGTTCGATAGCAATCAGAATCGTTATGCAAATTTGACAGAATTGAACGCACTGATCGAGCCGATTATGGTAGCGCAATCCAGAGCGTATTGGCAGGAAGAGTTGGAAGCCGCCGGCATTCCAACAGCACCCGTTCAAAAGGTTTTGGAGATGATGTCGGATCCGCAAACGCAGGCATTGGGAATTTTACAAAGCCTGAACGGTGGTGCTTCACTCATGGGCATGCCCCTCAGTTTCGACGGTCAACGTCCACCGTTGATGCGCTATGCACCAGGGCTGGGTGAACATAACTTAGAAATCAAAGGTAAGGGTTAGACATATTATGTTGCGCACAGATTATGAGACTTACGCGGTGGAACGGATCGACGATCATATTTTAATGGTGATCATGGATCGTCCTGAAGTGGCAAACGCTAAGAACACTAAAATGGGTCTAGAGCAGAAGGAAATTTTTGAAAGCCTCTATACTGATACCGAAGGTGTGCGCTGCGTGATCTTGACGGGGCGTGGTGACAAAGCGTTCTGTGCGGGTGGCGATCTCAAGGAACGCAACGGCATGACTGATGCGCAATGGCGTTATCAGCATGCCGTTTACGAACAAGGTGTTTTCGCGGTCCGTAATTGCCCAGTCCCTGTTATTGCTGCGGTCAATGGAGCTGCCTACGGTGGTGGCTGCGAGACAGCATTGAATGCAGATTTTGTTTATGCTTCCAGCACCGCGCGCTTTGCTTTGACTGAAGTCACGCTTGGTATAATGCCGGGTGCGATGGGGACGCAGAATTTGCCATACGCTGTTGGTGAGCGGCGTGCTAAGGAAATCATTTTCACCGGCACACCCTTTACGGCGCAGGATGGCTATGAATGGGGCTTGATTAACAAGATCTGTGCGCCGGAGAATTTGATAGCAGATACTCTAGTGACGGCTAACAAGATCGCTTCCAATGCGCCGCAGTCGATCATGCGCGCCAAGCGCTCGGTCTCAGTTGCATCGCAGGTTGACCGTAATACTGGGTACCAGTTCGAACTCGAAGCTTATAATCGCTTGGTCGGCTCTAAAGACCGACTAGAAGGCGTGCTAGCCTTTAACGAAAAACGCAAAGCCAATTTTACAGGGGAATAAGGAGTTTCACTATGATAGACGATATTGACGTTCTCATTCATGAAGTCGGCACTCGTGACGGTCTACAAAGTATTCAGACGATCTTTTCGACCGAAGGTAAAATGGAATGGATCCGCCGAGAGGCAGCGGCTGGTGTGCCACAGATTCAAGTTGGCTCGTTTGTACCACCTAAGTTGCTGCCCCAGCTTGCCGATACTGCGGAGGTGGTACGTCAATCTATTGCTATCCCAGGTCTGACAGTCGCGGCGTTGGTACCGAACTTGCGCGGTGCAGAAAATGCCATGGCTGCAGGTGTGCATCAGGTCGGCGTTGTGATGTCAGTTTCCGAGGCACACAATCAGGCAAATGTGCGCCGCTCGGTTCAAGAATCATTAGACGAATTTGAGAAAATCGTCGCTTATCGAGATGCCCATCCAGAATATAAGGACACTGTAATCTCCGGTGGCATGGCGACAGCATTTGGTTGCACTATTTCTGGGATGGTGCCGGTTTCTGATGTAATGTGTGTCGCGGAGGGCCTACTTGATCGGGGTGCTGACCGGTTAGGGGTCGCAGACACTGTCGGTTACGCCAATCCACTGCAGGTTCGAGAGCTGTTCCGTGAACTTTATGAGGCGGTAGGCAATGACGTGCCGATCGGCGCACATTTCCACGATACCCGAGGCCTGGGTTTAGCCAACGTGTTCGCCGCACTGGATGCTGGTATCCGCGAGTTTGATTCCTCGCTGGCAGGCCTCGGTGGCTGTCCATATGCACCCGGCGCGAGTGGTAATATTGTCACAGAGGACCTCGTCTTTATGCTCGAGGCGATGGGCCTTACGACGGGCGTCAATCTTGATGGTCTTCTAGAAGCCCGGGTGATCATGGAGCGACAGCTTAAGGGAGAAGCGGTACATGGTACTTACGTTAAGGCTGGTGTGCCGAAAGACTTTGTTACTGCTTCTGCAGCTTAATGATACTCAAACATTAAAACACTGAGAGGAAACACGCGTGTCCGCATCCGAACTTACGATGACGCTGGAAGAAGATTATCCTGAAATTCGCGAACAGGTCGCCAAATTATGCGCCGAATTTCCTGGAGAATACTGGCGTGACTTAGAGAAGCAACCGCCGGCTGGCAGTTATCCGACATCTTTCATCGAAGCGTTGACCGAAGCGGGATACCTTGCGGCATTGATTCCTGAGGAATTTGGCGGTGCCGGAATGCCGGTCCGCGGGGGTGCCGTAATCTTGGAAACGCTGAACCGTATGGGCTGCTCGGCCGCTGCTGGGCATGCGCAAATGTACACCATGGGGACCATTCTTAGGCACGGCAGCGTTGAGCAGAAGGCGCATTTTTTACCGAAAATTGCTAGCGGAGAGTTGCGCCTTCAAGCGTTTGGTGTGACCGAACCGACGACTGGCTCGGATACAACGCAGATTAAGACACGAGCCGACAAGACGAGCGACGGTTATGTTATTAATGGCCAGAAGGTATGGACCAGCCGTGCCCAGCATTCCGATCTGATGCTGCTGTTGGCGCGAACAACACCGGCCGATCAGGTTGAGAAGAAGACGCATGGTATTTCGACGTTTTTAATTGATCTGAACGAAGCCCAAAAGAACGGCTGCACCATCACGCCGATTGACGCGATGATCAATCACAATACCTGTGAGGTTTTTTTCAATAACGTGCCGATCCCGGCAAGCGCTCTGATCGGCGAGGAGGGGCGCGGTTTTCGATACATCTTAGATGGGATGAACGCAGAGCGTTGCCTGACGGCAGCAGAGGCCATCGGCAGCGGTCGCTACTTCGTTGAGAAAGCAGTTAACTACGCCAACGAGCGGACCGTTTTCAACCGCCCGATTGGTCAAAATCAAGGTATCCAGTTTCCGATTGCACAGGGCCATGCCCAGCTTGAAGCTGCGGATTTGATGGTGCGCAAGGCTTGCGCCATGTTCGACGCTGGACTGCCTTGCGGCGGAGAGGCTAACATGGCGCGTCTGTTGGCGGCAGAAGCGTCATGGCAATGTGCCGAGGCTTGTTTCTCGACGCACGGCGGCTTTGCTTTTGCCCGCGAATACGATATCGAGCGGAAATGGCGGGAAACGAGGCTATCGCGCACGGCGCCAATCTCGACGAATTTGATTCTCGGCTATGTTGGCCAACATATCCTTGGCATGCCGAAGTCTTACTAAATTGAGATGCCGTCAGAACGCATTACTCAGGCTCAATCGTGGATATTAGAAAGGTATTTGAATGTACATCACCGAACGTCTGGCAAAATGGGCTATAAATGTCGCATCCGAGCACACGTCTGCTGCCCGCCTCGCGGCTATGCATGCGATCCAGGACGTTGTCGGTTGCATGATCGCTGGTGCCGGTGATGAAGGGGCGGCGAAGGTTCGTGAGGCTGTCGATGGTCTTGGAAACGGACGATCTGTGATCGCCGGCAGACTTGCACAGACATCGTCATCCTATGCGGCTTTGACCAACGGCACTGCAGCTCATGCATTGGATTTTGACGACACTTTTCTGGAATCCATTACCCATGCCAGTGCAGTACTGATGCCGGCATTATTCGCACTCGGTGACGAAATTAACGCTAGCGGTGCGGATATCATTGATGCCTATATCGTTGGTTTGGAGTTCCATGGTGCACTCGGTAAGGCACTCAACCGTTCGCATTATGATCAGGGCTGGCATGCGACATCTACACTCGGTGTTATCGGTACTGCCGGTGCGTGTGCGCGGCTGATGAAATTGGACGAAACACGCTTTGCACACGTCTTAAATCTCGCGGTTTCGTCGTGTGCCGGAACCAAGGTTCAGTTTGGTTCTATGGCTAAACCATTGCATGCTGGTCTGGCCGCTAAGAATGCCATCGAATCGGCCAAGCTCGGGGCCGCTGGAGTTGAAGGTCACGTTAATGCATTCGAAGGCCCGATGGGCTTGATGCAGATGTACGGTGGTCCCTCGGCTCCAGGCTGGGAAGCAGCATTCAAGGTGTTAGGCGGCACGTTGGCAATTGAACGTCAGGGACTTACGGTCAAACGCTTCCCGTGCTGCGCAGCAACGCATCGGGCGCTTGATTGTGTTATATCATTGATGGAAAAATACGATTTTGTGGCTGATGATGTCGCCAGTGTTGATGTCCAAGTACGCGCCGGTCATATTCAAAATTTGCGCTATAATAACCCGAATAACGAATTTGAAGCACGCTTTTCGATGCAATATTGTATCGCCGTCGCTCTCCGATACGGTACCGTCCGATTGTTCGATTTTACTCCGGCTGCAGTTGGTCGCGCTAATATTCGTGTACTCTTTCCACAAATCGTTATGCGTCAGCACGATTTGGAAGACGGCGACGGAGAGGACAGCCTGATCCCCAGCATCGTCAACATTACACTGAACGATGGTCGTATTATCAGCGCTCGCCAGGAACTACCCAGGGGCGATGCCGGCAACCCGCTGAACGATAGTGAACGTGATGCTAAATTTATGGATTGCTGTCAGGGATTTCTAGCCGACGCCGATATCGCTCTTCTTAGTCGCAGTATTCAAAATATGGATAATCTGGTCAGCATTCGCGAGCTGACCCGTCTTTTGCGGTTTGAAGCTGGCTGCGATCATGGCGAGCGTTTCGAGCGTCGCGCCTAAATCGCCAAAGGATCATTGGACACGAATAGTTCCCCACCATACCCCGCTTCGATTGGAATTCTAACCCTTTTTCCTTCGTCAGTGTCAACGATCTCTGGACGTACCGTGACGACAGGCATTGTGCGTATTCTATCGATGGCTTGATCTACCGTGTCGAAAATGGCTAATCGTTCAATATTCATGCGAGTCGCAAATACTAGTTTATGTTGTCCGGCTCTGGCAGTTTGCAGCAATTCGGCGGGAGATATCCAAATTGTCTCGGTGATTTCACCGCCGTCGTGATCAGCCTTCTGATTTTCTCCACAGCAAGCAATAAAGAAATGCGTATCGAATCGCTTCGCCCTGTTTGGCGGTGTAATCCAGTGTGCGAATGGGAGCAGTTTGTTGGTGTTGGCAATGAGTCCTTCCTTGTCTAACATTTTACCAAACGTCAAATTACCGTTATGGATAGCGGTTCTATATTGCATCAACACTCTATCAGCCATTGTTTTTGGGACGGCGGTTCCTGTCTTAGCATCACACGCAAGTAGGATACCGCTTTCTTCGAAGGTTTCGCGGATGGCGGCAATCTTGAACGCATCATCTTTATGTTGCTCCGCCAATGCATGATCTTCAGTATCAACACGACCTCCTGGAAAAACAATGGCGCCTCCGGCAAATTTGATGTCCTTATGACGCTTCACCATTAAAGTTTGTAACGGCTGGCTTTCCGTTTCACGTAGCAGGATTAGTGTCGCTGCTGGGTTTGGATCAACAGGGCTGTTCAACATTGTATTCAAATTCCTCAATCTATCCCGCAGCTTGGGCAATCCACTATTAAAATGCCTGATGTTATGATCTAAGTTAAAACCGCAAGATGAATACTTTTGAAACAATAATAATAGTCGTTAATTTTCGGCAACAATCCAAGCTAGGTTAATAGTTATAATCAAGATAATCTTAATTAGCACTTCGTCGCAAAAAAGAAGACCGCTCTGGGATTCCTAAATGGCGATACGCATAGGCTTGCAATAGGGGGACAGTAGGGGATTTGTTATAAGGCAATAGTAAGGTATTTGGCTAAGGTGTGGTGAGTGGAGATGAAATCAAAAGCAATAGATATTGAGTATGGCTAGAAGTGCGTCGCCTCCATTGCTGGTATCGATCTTACGAAGCCGCTTTCAGAAAATCAAAGTTCTATTTTAAACGATTGCTTCTTGGCGCATCATATCATTTGTGAACGAGATCAATCCCTCTCTCTGCCTCAACTTGTTGCGGTGGGAAATATCTTTGGAGAGCCCCAAGTGCAATTGCTTGGTGACTATCGCCTTGATGATCCCCCTTAAGTATCTGTCATTTTTAATTATAATAAAATTGGTGGCGTCAAACCGCATGTTCGTGCAACGCACTGGCATACTGATGACAGCTATTTTGCAATCCCTGCAAAAGCGACAATCCTCTGCGCTCAAGCGCTACCAACTTCTGGCGGGAGCACACAATTCATAGATACTGAGGCAGTGCTAAAGGTTATGCCGACCACAATACAGCTACGTATCGAAGGTTGGCGTGCGGTTCACAAATATCAATCCAGGCGCAGTCAGGCCATGGTCGCTATCCGAACACCTGAGGAAGAAGCTCTGACGCCGTATGTCTCTCATACTTAATACGAAAGCACCCGGAAACGGGCCAAGCAGCGCTATACATAAATCTAAACCGTATCGATCATCTTGAAGGATTGTCGTTAACCCAAAGTGATGAAATTTTAGATGAATTATATGCATTTGCTTTCGATGAGCGATTTCAATAAAGCCATCAATGGATGGCCTGATGACTTAATCATTTGAGATAATCGTTGCATGATGCATCGTGTGAGCACTGATTTTGATGTGAATGAAAAGCGCGAGTTCCATCGTCTTTTGCTTAAAGGGGAGGTTCCCGTTTGAACAAACCATTTCGCATTTCAGTCAAACATACGTGAAGTGATTGAAATCAAAGCTATTTATTTTTGGGGCTGTAACAGATAACACATAAAAGGTGTTATCATGGGTATTATGAGATAGAGCCGTTTAAGCAGGCATAAATAGGATCGACTTGTTGAGCATTTTGTTGCTGGAACGACAGCCAGATGTGCCGCTTCACTTGTTGGTGTAAACTTCAAAACTAGTGCCTGTTATTTCCACAGGTTACGCGCAATTATTGTCCATAATCTTGAGCAAGAAGCCGACATGGTTTTCAGTGGCGAGGTCGAAGTTGATGAAAGTTATTTTGGCAGCAAGCGCAAAGGAAAGCGTGGTCGAGGCGCTGCAGGAAAAGTCCCGGTATTTGGCCTCTTGAAGCGCGGAGGGAAGGTCTTCACGAAGGTCATACCTGATGCTTCGTCAGCGACTTTATACCCCATCATTGCGCGTAAAGTTGTGCCTGACAGCATTGTCTATTCTGACTGCTGGCGGGGCTACAACGTACTGGATGTCTCGGCCTTCAAGCACTTCCGTATCAACCACTCAAAACTGTTTGCAGACAAAGCTAATCATATCAACGGAATCGAAAACTTCTGGAATCAAGCCAAGCGCCATATGCGCAAATTTAACGGTGTTCCGAAGGAGCATTTTGGGCTATTTTTGAAGGAGTGTGATTGGCGTTTTAACAACATTGACCCGTCAGCTCAATTAACTCAGTTAAAACAATGGGTTAAAGGCAATTTGAACTAGTTATCTGGTACACCCCCTTATTTTTTCATTTACTCATTTGATAGGGATGGTAATTGGCCATATCTTTTTTTCGGCTACTATGAACAAATTCACAATAATTTGCTTTAGTAAAAGCTAGAGCCTTAAGGGGTTTCTTATGAGATTTATGATGTTCGAACATAATGGCTCAGCACATTTGGGTGTTGTAGATGGTAATCATGTTATTGACATGCAGGCTTGTGATGCGAATTTGCCAACGACATTGCATGAACTCATTATGGGAGGCGCAGATGCTTTGTCTCGCCTTAAGGCCGCTTTCAATAATCTACCCGAGGGCGAATTATTATCACTTGACGATGTGACACCTGCATTGCCGATTGCACGCCCTGGAAAGTTCATCTGTGTCGGATTGAATTATGCTGCCCATGCTCGTGAAGGCGGCCATGAAATCCCACAATATCCATCATTATTTGTTCGCTGGCCAAGTTCACTTGTTGCGTGTGGCGCTCCCGTTATTCTGCCTCAGGTGTCGGAACAACTGGATTATGAAGTCGAATTAGCCATTGTTATTGGCAAAGGCGGCAGACATATCCCCGTGTCTTCTGCTCTGGATCATGTTTTTGGCTATACACTTTTCAATGATGTCTCCGTTAGAGATTTTCAGCGTAAATCTAATCAGTGGACACCTGGCAAAAACTTTGATGGTACGGGCCCGCTTGGTCCCGTGGTTGTGACGCCTGAGGAACTCCCGCCCGGTGCGTCAGGGCTTAGGATTACTAGTCGCGTTAATGGTGAAACACGGCAGGATTCAAATACGGCGGATATGATTTTCTCAACAGAAAAAATTATCTCCATCTTGTCCGAATTCATGACGTTGGAATCTGGGGATGTGATCGCAACTGGCACACCATCTGGGGTCGCACATGCGATGAAGCCTCCAGGTTGGATGAAGGATGGTGATGTTGTGGAAGTCGAAATCGAAGAGATTGGTATTCTCTCAAATCCGGTTGCCTTGGAAAAATGAGTTTGAGAAAACGAGATATTTCACATCCAATTCTAAGGAAATTTAGATTGCTTAAGGCATCTTAGAAATCTGCTGTTGACGAACCAAAAAAAGGCATGCAGTCATCCGTATTATATTTGTCAGTCGTCATGCAATTGGAACACGCCGCTTAATATTATCAACAAGATGAGCCAGGCCCTCTCTTAGATTAGGCCGTTGAGTGTTCCAATTGAATGACAACGGACAATATCATTCCAGGGTCATTAGTTGACTGTCCGTCATTTATGAATTGGAAGCGGAAATCGAACGTACATCATCACAGCCAAGAGAATGATCTCGGGAGAAGTTTTGAAATAGCGAAATGGATTGTGTTTTTTCATCGATAAAAAAATAAGGCAGGGGATGGTTGTCGTCAAAAGGCAGTTTCTTCTGACAACTCGAGCCTGGGTGTTGTGTTTCTAATCGACGAATAATACCATACTAGGCAATTGTGAGTTGATGGTCGAGAGGTCTAGCAGAGGATATCGAAGTTGCTTGAACACTTCATCTATCGACAGCAATTTCAATTTCTTTAACCTAGCTCAGCACGAAAATCAATTCTTCATCAGGGTAAATCAACGATGACAAACGCCACTATTAAACCACTAACGCCTGCTATTGGTGGAGAGATCGATGGAATTAATCTTTCAACCCCATTATCTGATGCAGAGATCGCTTTTATTCGCCAAGCACTTTTGGATCACCATGTGGTATTTTTTCGTGATCAAACTTTGGATCATGCACAGCATAAGGCGGTCGGAAAGTTATTTGGTGATCTTGTGAAAGTGCCGTTTGTTGAGGCGGTGCCGGGTCATTCAGAAATCTTCGAGATCATCAAATTGCCAGAAGAACGCGACGTCTATAATTTTGGTGGCAACTGGCACACGGATATGACTTACATGCAAAACCCTGCATTGGTGTCTGTGCTTTATGGTGACGAAGTGCCGCCCATTGGTGGTGATACCATGTTTGCGAGTTTAGAGGATGCATATAGCGCATTATCGCCCGGAATGCAGAAACTTCTCGAGGGCCTCACAGGCGTACATACGGCAGATCGCTCGTATGGCAAATCTGGCAAATTCGCAAACGATACGATCGCTGATGAAGGCATGGACGTACGCCCCTCTGAAGAAGCTGCAAAACAAATTGAACACCCTGTCGTGCGCACGCATCCTGAGACCGGTCGCAAGGCACTCTACGTCAATCCGAATTTTACGTTTCATTTTAAAGATATGATGGAAAGTGAGAGCAAGCCGTTGCTGGACTACCTGTTTCAACATATGACCCGCGACGAATTTGTCTGCCGTTTTCGATGGACCCCCGGCTCGGTAGTGATTTGGGATAATCGTTGCACCATGCATCGCGCACTTAATGATTACGACGGACATCGCCGTGTCATGCGCCGCGTAACTGTCGGTGGCGATCAGCCGAAGTTGATTTAAACTAGCTTAAGTACATTGTCAGAGGAGAGCTGGTCTTAATCTTACTTTTCACAAATGAAAAATCTCAATTCATTTTGCTTTTTGGCCATTGAAGAAGGCATGCGAGAATCCACACAAAACTGGCGAGAAGTTTTCTTAGAGTTAAAGTCACGCGGCATGAACGAGCCAGAACTAGTGATTGGTGATTTTACCATGGATTCTTGGCGGCGCTGAAGACGTCTATCCCTAGACAAGGTCAGCAAAGCTTTTGGATGCACAAGACGATGAATGTATTCAATTGCTTGCCTAAATCTGCCGAGGCGAAGGCCAAAGACTCATTGCACGACATCTGACAAGCAGAGACAAAAGCTGATGCTGAACAAGCCTTCGATCTGTTCTACAAGATGTATGAGCTAAATATCCAAAGGCTTCTATCTGTTTGCAAAAAGACCGGGACGAAATGTTGGCTTTCTATGACTTTCCGGCGCAGCACTGGCAGAGTATTAGGACCCGTAACCCGATTGGGTCATCTTTCGGCACTATCCGCCACCGCACCAAACGTTCAAAAGGGTGAGTGTCACGTGATGGCATGTCGCACATGATGTTCAGACTTCGAAAGTGCGCCGAAAAGAAATGGAAACGATTACGCGGCTTCGACTGCTTGACTAAGGTGATAATTGGAGTAAATTTTTAAATATCATTTTGAGGTGAAGATGGTAAATTTGGTCGCCGCTTGATTCAGAAGCTAAAACACATTTTTGGGCAATAACTCTAGATTAAACATTGTGTTATGCAGTATTTGACTTGGCTGGCTGGGTCAGCCCTTTAAATTATCTTAGAAAGTGAGTTGAAAATGCGATTTGGTGAATTTGTAGCAAAGCACAAAATCCGTCACACAGCAATTAGTTATAACCTGCTCACTCCAAAGCCAGATCCGTCTGGAGAAAAGGATCTCAGGCCCTCATCCATTGAAATTACTCCTTCCTTAGCTGCTGCGCTTTTGGGGCCGTATGTAGGTGCCCGCATAATGGAACAAGTAAAAGCGGTGGTCCCTCTTGCTGTATATTTGATGATGTTCCAGATGTTAGTTTTGAACTATCCGATACAAGGTGCATTCAGTCTTTTTCTGGGGCTAGTGGCGGTTATAATTGGCTTGGCTGTGTTTATGGAGGGCCTAAACGTTGGCTTAATGCCTTTCGGTACTATCATCGGTAATAATTTACCAAAAAAAGCTAGCATGTTTGTTGTTCTTATCATAATAGGTATTCTTGGAGTTGGTGTAACTTTCGCGGAACCAGCCATAGGAGCCCTTCAGGCATTTGGATCTTCCGTAGACGTCACAAAAGCACCTTACCTTTACGAGATATTGAATAATTGGACGCTTCCTCTGGTATTTATTGTTGGGGCAGGCGTTGGAGCAGCTGCCATTCTTGGTACAATCCGCTTCGTCAGAGGCTGGTCTTTAAAGCCGATGATTTATTGTGCCTTAGTTCCTGTGGTGATTTTAACTGCCTATTGTTGGATGGACCCTAATTTAAGGAGTATTCTTGGCCTAGCATGGGATTGTGGTGCCGTGACCACAGGCCCCGTGACAGTTCCTTTAGTTCTCTCTCTTGGAATTGGGATTGCAAATGCTGCGGGAAAAGGGAACAGCTCACTCTCAGGTTTTGGAGTTGTTACGATGGCTTCGTTGTTCCCAATCCTCGCTGTTTTAGTCCTCGCAATCTTTGTTTCTTTCCAGATTTCACCAGAACAAATCATATCTGCGTCTGAAGCAAAAAGTTTGGTAATTGCGGTTGAACCAACTATTTGGGAAAAAACGCCGCTAAGCGAAATAGTGCTCGGGGTAAGGGCGATATTACCCCTCGTATTGTTTCTAATGTTCGTTCTATTTATTATTCTCAAATCTAGCTTACCAAACCGAATGATAACGTTTTATGGACTAATACTTTCCATAGTAGGAATGTGTATTTTCAACGTGGGACTAACATATGGTTTAGGTGCAATTGGTGCTCAGACGGGGAGCGTGCTACCTGCTGCATTCATGGAGTTACCGGTCAGCCCGGTTTCTCCAATCTTCTCTAACACTACAGGGCTGGTCATTGTAATTGGTTTTGCATTCCTAATGGGCTTTGGAGCTACACTTGCTGAGCCCGCGCTAAATGCCCTTGGCTTGACTGTGCAGAAATTGACTAATGGGGCCTTTAAGAAATCCATGCTTATGTATAGTGTCGCGGGAGGCGTGTCAGTCGGAATCGCACTGGGGATAGCAAAGCTAATAGTGGGTTTTGACCTTGCTTCAGTTTTAATCCCTCTATACGCATTAGCTGTAATTCTCACGTTTTTCTCATCTGAGGAATATGTAAATGTTGGTTGGGATAGCGCGGGTGTTACGACAGGACCCGTGACAGTTCCACTAGTCTTAGCGATGGGGCTTGGCCTAGGTAATGCTGTATCTGCAGTTGATGGTTTCGGGATATTATCGTTGGCTAGTATATGTCCAATAATTGCTGTATTAAGTATGGGAATATTTATTCAGTTTAAGTCAGTCCGTGCGTCGAAAGCGGCCACCACTGTTAAATCCGGGGGGTTAAAATGAGTGATCGGCATATTGTCTATTTAACAGATGTGAAATTAATAACATGTGTTTTGCAAACAGGCCTAGCAGAGGCAGTGCTAGAAGCTGCTACGAATTGCGGAGCTCAAGGAGCTACTGTCAGTTATGCTCGCGGCACAGGGGTACGAGATAGAATGGGCCTGATTGGCGTCGCGATTGACGAGCAAAAAGAAGTTGTGCGTATTGTCGCATCTGAGGAACAGGCTGGCCGAGTATTTGAGGCAATGTACTTGGCGGGGGATCTTGATACACCCGGCAAGGGGATTATGTATATGTCAGATTTAGAGCACGTAGCCACATACATACCAGATAATATTTTAGACGCATCGTCTCAGCAAACTAGTGACGCAGATCATGGTAGCTGAAATTGTTGCAATGACCTCGCTGCATGAGGGACAGAAAATCTACGATTTACTCAAATGTGACGACAAAGTGCACTTTGTCTTCCTCGAAGCGGGCAGAAGCAATGATCTTTTTGATGAAAAGCAATTTGGCGAATATGGTGAAGCAGCCACTATTACGGTGATTGTGGACAGAAGCGATCAAACAGAGATATTTGACCGAGTTTTTAAGCATGCCGATCTACCAGAGAGAAATACAGGGATCGTATCTTTAAATACAAAGGTTACAAGCATGTCTAATATCAAAACCGAAGGAAAATTATAAACTATTCATAGTAGGCCTAATGCAATGACTACGGAAAAAATAGCGAGATTGCAAAAGTGAAGATTTCTAGCTCATCTTTTTGACTGAAGATCGGGGTGGAACTGATAAGCATGAGAGACTTCGCCGAGAATGCTAAACGCAGAATATGTTGCCTTTGTTCGATGAATTTTTTTATTTTTCAATAGTTACAAATCCAAGGTGAATTGAGCGGGATTTGATTTAGCCTTCTTGCGGCTGAGAGATTTAGAGAGCAAGCCGCTTATTCTGCTCCCATGTTTGGCCTGAATTTGGCTAGCTTCATCGTTAAAAACGCTTCCTCTACGACGTTTGTACACGTTTTTTCTTGCAGCTTGTGCAGCCTCGACAAGATTGATTATAGGCTCGGGATAGTCTATGATGAGAGTCCAGCCCAAATTTTGCTGATCAATCAGATACATTTTTCATCCTAATTTGATCAATTATCTTTTTGATGCGCTCTGTACTTTTTCCAACAACACTTTGCATGGTTTCAAACATCGTGTACCTGGTATCAAGGTCTCTCTTAAATCTGGCTCATCTTGCTGATAATACCAAGCGGCATGTTTGCGGTATTGCAAGCGCTAGGTTGGGGGCTTTTGAATGGCCGTTATGACCCTAAAGAGACATGTGATTTCTTAGTTCAAAAACCACTCCATAGCTATAAATGTAATTAGAAAGCCAAGGGTCAGCTATTTTTTAAAACCAAGTTGCAATATGACGTACAATAGCTTGGTCCGAATAGTTTTGCTCGAAATGTCGTGCGCCGTTTATTCGAATATTTTCATATCTAGAATTTTTCATATCGAGGGTCTCGCATATATTCTCAAGTTCATCTAGGCTAGAAAAATCAAGAAAATGCTCACCAGCACGAAGATAAAACCCGACTTCTGCTGACCTTTCCTGAACAAGCAATTGACGCAACCTCAGTGCATCTGATGTCCGACCGACCATTGATACCCGTTTGTCGGCACGGCGCACAAAATTAAGACAGGCATAGGTCGAAGCCAGTTTAGAAACGTAATCGTGAAGGCTTGATAACACATCCTTCTGATCCGGGTAGTGATTAGTGATCATAATTTTTGGCGCCGTTTTAAGACCCAATGCTCCAATGACCCAAAAATATCGCAGAAAGTTAAACTCTTCGACGCCACCACAAAAGCCGATATCCGCTCTTTGGATCCGTTCCGTAGGTAGGGCATGCTGTGAAAATACCTCAGGGGCACCAACAGGGAAAAGAATACATGAAGCTTTCAGGCCCTCAATCCGACTATCCTCATCACGTAAACTCGGCATCATAGCCCAAACACGATCATATAAATCGCTGTTAAGACTTATACGTTCCGACAATCCACGCGCCCATGGGTCCATCTCAAACATGACCATAACCCGCGATCTCTCTCGTACGCGCTCTAAGAACTGACGCTTCTTCTCTGAAGATTTTCTAAAAACATGCGGATCGTCGATAAGTGCGATGTCGACATTGGGGATATCTCTATTTTCTTCATCGGGGTCAACAAGATGGCAAGTGGCCCCAGCGAATTCGAAAGCAGTTGCTAGTCGGTAAGCAAGATCATGTGGTCGCGACGTGGGGAAGAACTTACCTCTGAAATAAATCGCAACTGACAGGGATTTTGGTAACTTTGAAACTTGCTCAAAATTTAGGATTTCTGGAGAGCGCAATATTTTTCTCTCATGCCCAAAAACAACGTGGCTCTCTGGATCAAGTGCGTCAGCGACTTCTGTTAAGAGTTTGGCTTGTGTACGTGTAAGCTTTGAACCATTGGCATAAAAATCCCGCAATACGGTGATGGTGTATTTTCTAATGTCTGTTGTCTCAAATAATCGAGTAACCTCAATGATTTGGCGGTTCTTCATAAGATTTTCTGTGAGTTTTTTTACGGTTTTTTCGTCACAAGCATATGCGGCTCTGAGACTGGCAAGAATACCAGCCAAAGCATCTTTCTCTTGTAAGGCCGTGATTAAGTTCGAGGCTTTGTGTTCTACACAAGCGTTAAACGCCGCTTCAGAAGGAACGAGTATTTTTCGGCTATATGGCCGTCGAAGCGAATATTTCCGGATACGATCTATCAAAATAGTTGCAGTTCTTTACTGTCTGACCTGCCCCACTTTAGTGGTCCAGTTTGAATGTTAGTGCATAACCAGCGATCGGTCCATGGGAACGATGGTCTCCGAGGCCGGTGGTCGATATCCCAATGCACTGCGTGGCCTCTTCATGTTGTAGTGTTTTCTCCATTGTTCAATGATGATTTGCGCCTCTTTTAGGCTTTAGAATATCTCTCCATTCAGAAGTTAATCCCTGAGCCGGGCATTAAAGCTTTCACAATACCCATTCTCCCATGGTGACCCTGGTACGATATAGGCCGTCTTCGCACCAACAGCATTGATCCAGTCTCTAACGATCTTAGCAACGAACTCTGGACCGTTGTCTGATCTGATAAAGCCAGGTACCCCATGCAAGATGAATAAGTCTGTTAGCACATCTATGACATCTATCGAATTGAGCTTCCGTTTCACCCGTATTGCCAGGCACTCACGGCTGTACTCATCAAGTATGTTCAAAGCCCTGAAGACCTTTCCGTCATCAGTTCTGTGGTGGACAAAGTCATAAGACCAGACATGGTCGCGGTACTCTGAACGCAACCTTATGCATGACCCATCATTCAACCAGAGCCGTCCTTTCTTCGGCTGCTTCATGGGAACTTTCAGCCCCTCACGTCGCCATAACCGTCCAATACGCTTGTCATTGACCAACCAGCCAGCATCTTTCAGCAAAGCAGCAATCCGGCGATAACCATATCGACCGTACTGCCGAGTGAGTTCAATCATATCCGCTACAAGCTGTTCTTCATCTGCATAGCCCCGTGGTCGACGTCGTTGTGTCGATCGATTTTGGCCAAAGACGCGACAGATACGACGTTCAGATACCACCATACTGCTTGCGCCAGCGGTAAAAGGTCTGCTCTGTAATCTGATTTCCCTGATTGCATCAATACGCGCCACACCTTGCCCAACAAGTACTTCAACTTGGCGTAACTTCGTGACGATCTCTTCCGGTTTATGTCATTTGATAGCCATAACTTGATCCTCCTCAACTAACTATAAAGGTGGACCAACTCAATGGGGGAGGACCAATTAATGAAAACTCTCAAATCGATGAGTTGGAGGCTTTTTTTACGGCTATTAAAAAGAGCTATATAAAAAATATGCCTTTAATGCGGCGTCATCAAATATTAGGCTGTAAAATTACAAAATTGTTTTTATATATATGACTAATAGTCATGATTTTATATATTTACTCGAAAGGTTCCCATCCAGTGAACGAAATGAGATATGAAGCTCCTGAAACAATAGAAGCTGCGATAGCTTTGCTTGTCGCAAAAGATGAACACCCAAGGGTATTTGCAGGTGGCACAGATCTCATTGTCCAGCTCAAGGCTGAGATGATTGAGCCGGGGATGCTGGTTGATATCAAGAAAATCAAAGAGCCTAGAGAAATTATTATCACCGCGGATGAAGTCCAAATCGGTTCAGCTGTCTCAGGAGCAGAGATCAGAGAAAACGTTGAACTGAAATCACTTTTTCCTGGTTTAGTTGAGTCCGTTCTGCTCATTGGCTCTGATCAAGTTCAGGGCCGGGCGACTATCGGCGGTAACTTCTGCAATGCGTCACCCGCAGCTGATAGTGTGCCTGCATTAATTGCAGCAAATGCAAAGGCCGTCATCGCCGGGCCAAACGGAGTTCGTAAAGTTAATGTCCAAGATCTCTTAGTTAAACCCGGAAAAACATCTTTGACGACAGGTGAATTTATCATATCATTTGCCTTTCCACGTCCTCCTAAAAAAACGGGTGAAGCTTACCTTCGTTTTACTCCGCGCACAGAAATGGATATTGCCGTTGTCGGGGCAGGCGTCTCGGTTACCTTGAACCCTGATGGTACTTGTGCAACTGCGCGTCTGGCCTTGGGTGCTGTTGCACCAACCGCACGCCTTGTTAACCAGGCATCTGATATTTTGGTTGGAAAGAAACTGGAAAAAAGCGTTCTCGCAGACTTGGCTATAGCTGCCAGCGCAGCTTGCCAACCTATTGATGACAAGCGCGGCACGATCGAATTCAGAACAAAAATTGCAGGTGTTCTTGCCTACCGGGCGACTAAAATTGCCTGGGAAAGGGCGGAGAAAAATTGATGTCAAAATATCTAATCTCTGCGAATATCAACGGCGATGAAGTTGATTTTGCCTGCTACGCTGATCAAACCTTGATGGAAGTGCTCCGCGAAAACCTTCATATGACCGGGACTAAAAACGGCTGTGGCTCTGGAGACTGTGGTGCTTGCACGGTCATCATGAACGGCCGGCCAGTCAACTCATGCCTCGTTTTGGGGGCGGAGTTACAAGGCGCCGACATCGAAACTATCGAAGGCATGTCGAAGGGAAATGAGTTGCATCCTTTGCAGCAAAAATTCTTGGATCATGCTGCACTACAATGTGGCATATGCACGCCCGGCTTTCTTAATATGGCCAAGTCATTGCTTGAGAAAAATCCCGACCCAACGGAAACTGAGGTGCGCTTTGCGCTGGCTGGCAACCTCTGCCGTTGCACTGGTTATGATAAAATCGTTCGTGCCGTTCTTGATGCGGCCGAAGAGATGAGGACAACAACGTCATGAACGAGATTAAAGACGTATCTAAAAGCAATTATAAATGGGTCGGCAAACGGACACGCCGTCCTGATGGTCCCGATAAGGTTACTGGTCGGGCGCAATATGGAGATGACTTGGTCTTGCCGGGAATGCTTTGTGGCAAAATCCTCCGCAGTCCGCATGCGCACGCCAAAATCCTTTCCATTGATACCAGTAAGGCCGAAGCTTTGAAGGGCGTAAAAGCTATCGTTACCCACAAAGATATTCCCGATCATGCGTTGCTTGAACCGCCTTTTGGCCCAGTAATAGCTGACTTTTATGACATTACCAGAAACGTATTGGCACGTGAAAAGGTATTATATGACGGTCATGCGGTGGCAGGTGTTGCAGCAACCAGCGATCGTATTGCCAGCGCTGCCCTTAAATTAATTGAAGTTGAATACGAAGTTTTATCTCACGTCCTTGACCCATTTGAGGCGGCTCAGCCAGATGCACCTGTGTTGCATGAGCATCAGTTTACGAATGGTGTCACACCTGCACCGGAAAAACCGTCTAATGTATTCCGTGTGGTTTCAACAGAACGGGGCGATCTCGAAGCCGGCTTCGCAAACGCCGATATCATCGTCGAACGGGAATTTAGCTCTGAGCCGGTACATCAGGGATACATCGAGCCTCAAGCACTAATTGCCTCGGCATCAGAGGATGGTGCTGTTGAGCTTTGGACGACAACTCAGGGCCATTTTGTGATACGTGGACTTTGCTCTCGGCTTCTCAACATAGACATGTCGAAAATCCGTGTTACTGCATCCGAGATTGGTGGCGGGTTCGGCGGCAAGAATAACCTTTATGCAGAACCATTGGCTATTTGTCTCTCGCAAAAATCTGGCAAACCTGTGCGTATGGTTATGTCACGGTCTGACGTTTTTCGTGGCACTGGTCCGGCATCAGGAACCTATTCGCGCATTCGCATGGGTGCAAAAAATGACGGCACCATCGTTGCTGCTGAGGCTGAAATCTATAATCAGGCAGGTGCTTTCAAAGGATCGCCAGTCGGACGTTCCCTTGATTCATTCTTTTCCTCCTATGCCATTGAGAACGCAAAAGCCACAGCCTACGACGTTTGTGTCAATCGGCCCAAGGTCGCGGCTTACCGTGCACCTGGTGCGCCCATGGCGACGTTAGGGGCTGAGCTGACCATCAATGAAATTGCTGAAAAATTAAATATAGATCCAATCGATCTACGTTTGAAAAACGCTGTCCAAGATGGCGGTGAGAGCCTTTGTGGTGTTAAGTACGGTCGGATTGGACTGAACGAAGTGCTTGAGACAGTAAAGAGCCATCCGCATTATTTAGCGCCTCTGAAAGCAAATCAGGGCCGTGGCTTTGCCCTTGGGTACTGGATGCATGGTGGTGGTTTGAGTAGTGTTAATGCCAACTTGTTAGATGATGGGACCGTATCTGTTGCGACAGGGAACCCCGATATTGGCGGATCACGATCATCTATGCGGGTCATGGCCGCAGAAGAACTTGGTGTTGAACTTGAAAATGTTAAACCCATCGTCGCTGACACCGGGTCCATGGGCTATAGCCACTTGACTGCGGGAAGCCGTACAACCTTTGCGACAGGCTTAGCCGTCATTAATTCGGTACGCGAAATCATTGAAAAGTTACGTGCTCTTGCCGCGAAGAAGTGGGAGATTTCCGTCGAAGATGTCACTTGGGAAGCAGGCCAGGCGGTTACCCATCGTGACGGCTTTGAATCTCTCACGCTAAAGCAGTTGGCGGGCATGGCAACTAAGATGGGCGGCCCTATTGCAGGACATTCCGAGATTAATGCATGCGGTGCTGGGGCGGCATTCTCGGCACAAATCGTTGATGTCGAAGTAGATCCAGAAACGGGCCTTTCTTCTGTAAAACGCTATACGATTATCCAGGATGCTGGCCGGGCAATTTCCCCTGATTATGTCGAAGGTCAGATGCAGGGTGGTGCTGTCCAAGGCATTGGTTGGGCACTTAACGAAGAATATTTTTATGATGACGAGGGGCACTTGCTGAATTCAGGGTTTTTGGATTACAGAATGCCCGTGGCATCGGACCTGCCGATGATCGATACCGTGATTGTCGAAGTTCCAAACCCAAATCATCCTTATGGGGTGAGGGGCGTGGGCGAGCCACCACTTATTCCTGCACCTGCAGCTGTCGCTAATGCTGTTGAAAATGCTATTGGCAGGAAATTGGGATCACTTCCTCTGTCACCCCCTAAGGTGTTGAAGGCGATAGAAACAGGTATGCCGCGTGAGTCATAACATGTTATGGCGAGCCTACGTGACGATATATTGTCGTCTGGGCTCGTCTTAGCCCCATTATCTGCTTGTAATTATGAAGCTGATGAGCTGCCAAGAGTATTGTAACGATAGCTTTTGATCTTACTGCAGGACAATTAAAACCCTAATCCGTTAAGTCCACGATACGTTTCTGGGGAGGTGGCATCTTCAAATTTTTTCACCTGTGGATATCGACGTATCTAGGACCTGGCGTCCAATAATTCCATTACCTTTCTTTATGCAAGCTTCTAAATATGCCTCAACCGTCTTGTCCGCCATGGCGGCCCAGCAAGAAAGTTCATTTCGGTCGCGTTTGGGTAGTGCTTCGATAACTCTTCGGATTATAGCCATTTAACCCTCCGTTAGTGTTTACGTGAAAGTTAAGCGGCTAAGATGTATTAATCGTTTACGACTCGAAAATTATTTTTTTATAATGAAAAGTAATACTCTTCATTTTAACGATGTGAATTTTAGTGCCTTATACTGCTATCCTCTGGCTACGAGAAATGTAACATCATCGCTGTCTATACGCTCGATATGACGACGGACACTTTTCCCCATATTGCTCAAGAAATGCCCAAACGTTCTTGAACTTATAGACAAGCTTGAAGGGCAACATGTGGAAGGTACTGGCAGAATACGCTTGTTAACCGAAGCCCTGAATGCATTTTCAGCATCACCAGACAATGTACGAGATAGGCTTATGGATGCCGCTTCAGCATTTGTGGCATTTTAACGAGAGCGCATCGGCTTGGTAGAATATGAATTGCTCCCAAAAGCCGCTGAAGTGTTGTCTCCTGAGGATTGGAATCACATCGAAAAAGCGCTCAGGTCTAATACAGATCCAGTTTTGGGGAAAATGTTGAAACGGGTTTCTAAAGCTTGTTCGATAGGATCACGGCATAGAATTGGGGCTCAAGAAGTATCTTGTTGGTTCGTTTATGGTTAGAGAGATTTCTTTTTAGGGCTGCTCACGAACACAATGAATGGAATAGCTAAGGCTGAAACCATTGTGTACGTGCCAAATGCATTCAGATAACTGATCAGTGATGCCTGGTGGAATATCTCGTGGGAAAAGTGTGCGAGCCCGTTGGCCGTATCAATACTCCGTTCACCCATCACCCACGGTAAACCTAGAAGTGGATTAAAATATGAAATGTGAGCGGTCATGTATTCATAGTTCATGGCAGCGGAACGGACCAGTTGAGTCACACATAAAGATATGAAGAAGCTAGAGCCAAGATTTCTTAGTAGATGATAGATGGCACTTGTTTCGTCCAGATCCTTTTGATCAAGAGTTGAAAATGTCACGACCGTCAGCGGCACCCAGATTGTGCCTACAGCGAGCCCTTGGACGATGCCGTTTAGAACAAATTCCATTGGTGTCGTATTTAGATTAACCGTCATCAACCATAATCCGGCAATGACCTGCAATAAAAACCCAGCCGCGATAGATCTCCGTGGGAATTTTTGACCCACAAAGCCAGCGATACAAAAAGCTATCATGGCGCCAATGCCACGCGACCCCACTACATATCCGATCAGCGAGTCTGGCATGCCGACGTGTTCACGTAACAAGCCGGGTAATATGACCATAGGTGTGAAGTTTAACATCCCGTATATGGTGACGAGAATGAGACCGATAGCATAATTTCTATTGAGCAATAACCTGAGGTTTAGAAACGGTTTGTCGTGAGTCAGGCTGTGTGCGATGAAAAGATAAAATGCTAATGCGCCAATGAATACTTCAATTATGATTTCTGGGGATTGAAACCAACCAAGCCGTTGGCCCCGAGATAACGCGAGCTGAACACATGCAATCGATATGCTCAGTAGCAGGAATCCTGTCCATTCCAACTTTGTTTCTTGGGTGCGATGGGTGCGTGGCAACGCGATCATGACACCGATAGAGGCAAAGACTGCAATGGGTGCCAGCATATAGAACGCATATCGCCAGGTATAAAGTTCGGCCATAACGCCGCCGATCATTGGGCCGATGAAAGCGCCCATGACAACGCCGACGCCGTACATGCCGATCACCATGCCGTGTTGATGTTTCGGAAAAATATTAAGCGTTACAGATTGTCCGATGGGTGGCAAAGATGCACCCGCGGCTCCTTGAACGATTCGCCAAAAAATTAAAGATTCAAGAGTTGTCGCTGCACCACAGAAATACGTCGCAACGGCCATTATCGCGACACTCCCCCCGAGCAGATTGCGCCGCCCGAACCGTGCGGCCATCCATCCCGTCAACGGGGTCATCACAGCCGTTGCCAGAATATTGAACGTCATCGTCCAGGAGATTTCGTCGGGCGTCGCCGACATAGCACCTTGTAGTTGCGGTAGTACTGCGGCGACGATCAGAATTGATGTGCTGTAAAGCGTGACGCTGAGAATGATCACCGCGAGAATAACATAACGACGCACTGGAGAAAGCTCCGGCGTGGGCGCTATAGATTCAAAAGTTGCATCAGCCGCCATGCTTAAAGGTAATCCTATTGACAGTAAGTAGTGCAATAGTAACAATGCTTACTATTGTTGGCGAGGACTTTAAATCGTGAAAAAAACTGACCTGATGCCGGTGACTGACGGGCGTTATTTGGCGTTCTTGATTATGGAGGCGGCGCGTCTGCAACGGACTGTGTTTGATCGCCGCGTGCGTAAGATCGGCTTCACGCGCACCCAATGGATGGCGTTACGTCGCGTCGGCGATCAGCCTGGTGTGAATCAGTCTGAACTCGCCGAGCTTCTGGAAGTTGAGAAAGCGACGGCAGGACGTGTCATTGATAAGCTAGAAACTTTTGGTTGGCTGGAACGGCGTGCCGATGACGCTGACCGTCGTGTTAAGCGTGTGTATTTGACCGATTTGGGACGGCGTATTCATAGCGATATAACACCTATTGCTGAGGCAATGGTCGAAGAAGAGCTTGTTGGGCTCAGCAACAAAGAGCGCGAAACATTGACTGATTTATTACTGACAGTGAAACAACGACTTCAGGATATGTCCGCTGAAAACGATCTGATAGAGTCACAGGAGCTTGAGAAAGAGAATGCCTGACGACATGTCTCTGTCTGAAACTGATTTGGTAGAACAAAAAATAACTGCGCCAAAGTCGCGACGGTTATTGGTGCGTTTCGTACTGCTCATTATTATCCCACTGATCGCCATTGCTGCGGCTGGGTATTATTGGTTGCACAGCGCGCGGTATATCAGCACCGAGAATGCATACGTTAAAACCAATATCGCAAAACTGGCGTCAGAAGTTTCTGGACGGGCCGTTGCCGTTAATGTTCATGCGCATCTTAAGGTCAAGAAGGGCGACGTTTTGGTGGCCATTGATCCACGTCCTTTCAAGATTGCCGTTACACATGCAAAGGCAGAGCTTGATGCATCACGCCGGGAAATAGAAACGCTTGTCGCGACGCTCAAAGAAGCTAGAAGCGAACTCGAGGAAGCGAAGGATCGGTCCAGTTATTTCCGTATACGCTTCGAGCGTCAGATCGAGCTTGCGAGACAGGGGATCACCGCTGCATCCCGACGTGATGAATTGGAAAATGATGCGAATGCGGCAGACGACCGTGTCACAATGGCACGACAAAAAATTAGCCGCGTGATCACAACTCTTGGCGGTGATGATAAATTCCAGATCGATAATCATCCGTTGGTGCGCGCCAAGATGTCGGCATTGGATCAAGCTCAGCTTGATCTTGAAAATACCATCGTCAAATCACCTGCCGATGGCACTGTTGTTACTGTGCCACTTTTACCAGGTGAGCAGATCACAGCGTCAGAGCCTTTGTTCGCGATTGTGACGGATACGCCTCCATGGGTAGATGCTAATTTTAAGGAAACGAAACTGACACATGTAAGTGTCGGTCAAAAAGCAAAGGTCGTTCTTGATATCTACCCTGATTATACGTGGGACGCAGAGGTGCAGAGTATCTCACCTGCCACCGGTGCAGAGTTTGCAGTTTTGCCACCGCAAAACGCATCAGGGAACTGGGTCAAAGTGGTGCAACGCTTACCCGTTCGCATCAAGCTCATTACGCCACCAGATGCGCCATCGTTGCGCGCTGGCATGACAGCCAAGGTCACCATCGATACAGGGCAAAAGCGTACTTTGTCGGATCTCATAGATGGGCTTTCTGGGGCGTTAAAATTCTGGATATAAAGTAGGTGAGGTCAAAATTGTTTTGCCTTTGACGTGATGTCAGAAGATTGACCCTACAAGCTACGCATCTGGTTTCCATATTGGGAGGCCATCTCGATTACCCCATTCTTGCCAAGAGCCTACGTAATTCCGGATGCGTGGATAGTCGAGCAAGCGAAGTGCCAGGTAAGCATGGGCTGAGCGATAGCCTGTGTTACAGTAAAGCGTGATCTCTTTGTCAGGCGTCGCACCTAATTCATCAAAGGCTTCACGCAACTGATCAGCTGGTTTCATGCATCCGTTGTCATGATTGTATAAATCTTCCCAGTCCCGATGTTTAGCTGATGGTATTGCGCCGCCATATCGCGCACGCTTATCTGTTCCTAGAAATTCCCCACGGCTCCGATTATCGACAATCACGCATTCTGGATCGTCTATGGCGTCGAGCACACTGCTATATGTAGCAACGGTTTCCACCTTGGGTGTGCTTATAAATTTCACGGGTTTTGGTGTAGTGCTTTCGGTTTCAAGGGGTAGACCTGCGGCAGTCCAAGCGAATGTGCCGCCATCCAGGACATGCACATTTGTATGACCTAAGTATTCTGCGAACCAAAAGCCTCGTGCCGCGCACATGTCGGTAAACTCGCCAACAAAGACAATCGTGCCGGTCTCTTTAACACCGCGCCACCCCAAAAGGTTCGCCCACATGCGCGTAAAGGATTCCAAGGGGGCAGGGTCTGTGTCGTCTGTATTGACGAAATACAAGTCAAAGTGCTTTGAGCCCGGAATACGTCCTTTAGCAAAATTCTCTGCGGATCGGGTATCAATGATCGAGAGGCCTGGTTGCCTCAATTGTTCTCGCAACATCTGAGGTGACCATAATAAATCAGGATTGATATAGCCGCGTTCAGCGATGTCCATTGAATGAGTCTCCAGTTAATTTTGTCATGGGTATTCTTACGCGAGCATGGTCTCAATGATTTCTTGCACTGAGAGTGCGGCTCGGAAATCAGGGAGTTCGTGTGGTTGACCCTTCATAAACTGTGACAAATTGTCGAGCTGCGCGATGCGACCAACTTGTCTGGGGTCAGCGACCTCTGTCATGGCAGGTTCCCAAACATCACCTTTGGAAATATAGGCATTATACCAATCATCAAGACGGCATGATTTTTTGCTACCCCATGCCGTGAACTCAATACGGTCAGGTCCTGTGCCGCCGACACCGCCAGCAACAGATACAGGTATGCCATTGCTTTCCAGCTCAGACCACACATGCGTTTCAGCGGATGTGCCCGACGGGCCATCGGGATAGCGTACATGTGTGTTTTTGACATGGGTCGTGCCAAAGATGCTTTCGGTCAAATACATAAAATGTGAGAGGACTTCGCGAACGTAGCCGCCCTGAGCCCGCTCGCCTAACCATCCTGCATCTTTCTGCCACGCACGCGGCCATTTGCTGAAGTGCAATCGGATATCGATGGCATCGACAGTGACGAATTCTCCCTCGTTATATAAAGATCGAACAAAGTCTCGACTTGGGCTTGATGCGAATGAGAAATTGACGGCATTTGGCGTGCCTGACGCGTCGAAGGCGTCAACGAGCTTTTTTGATTCTGCGATATCGACGGCGAGGGGCTTTTCACAAAATACAGGTTTGTTGTTTGCCGCAGCCGCCAGTGCGTACTCAACATGCCACGCTGGTGGGCAAGCGATGTAGACCAAATCAATGTCAGCATTGGTAAGGATATCTCTCGCCGTAGCGGCCTTGGCCATATCTGCACGGACACCTGCGGGATCAAAGACGGCAGTCACATCAAAATCGTTGTGCGTTGCCATATTGTCGAACATGCGCTGCCCCATAATGCCAGCGCCAATCATTCCCACCCGATATGTCATGTGTATTCCTTAAATCCATTGGCTGTTGCTCTAAGATATAAGGTGTATGGGAACGTTTAAACAGAGGCTACTCGAAATTTTCGTTGCGGTTGGTCCACTACTATAGCGAAACGGACATTTGCTCAGTACAGTGAACTGAATTGCACATATGGAGGGAACAGATGCCGCTACATTTCGAAACAAAAGAGTATGTAATGCGCCTGGAAAGTGCGCGTCAGTCGCTTCAGTCACGCGGGCTCGACGGTATTCTCATGTTTTCACCTGAAAGCCAGTACTGGATTTGCGGGTACGACACATTCGGGTTCGCATTGTTCCAATGCCTGGTCTTGAGCTCATCCGGGGAACTGCATCTGTTGACCCGCGCCCCCGACTTTCGTCAGGCCCAACAAACATCGACATTGCCTGACGCTAAAATTCATATTTGGAAAGATGTCGAAGGCGTAAATCCGGCTGAGCATCTTGCCGCAATTTTTGAGTGATATTGGCTTGCTTGGCAAGAATTTAGGTATTGAGACTAAAACGGCTGGATTGACGGCTTTTAATGGCGATTTGGTCAAAGCGGCATTGGTGCCAGAAATAACACTCACTGAAGCCTCTGATCTGATTTCTCTACTTCGGCGGATCAAATGCCCAGCCGAGATTGAGTGTACACGAAAAGCAGCAGAGCTGTCAGACGTTGCCCTTGATGCGGCGATCCGTACAACGCACGGCGGCGTCTTCGAAGGGGATATTCTGGCCGCAATGCAGGGTGCTGTATTTTCGGGGGGTGGTGATTACGCCGGGAACGAGTTCATTCTGGGATCAGGTGAGGCAGCGCTGCTATGTTGATATCAATCAGGGTGACGTCATTTAGACGAGACAGATCAACTGACGTTGGAATGGTCGGGGATGTGGCGTCGGTATCATGCGGCGATGATGCGAACCCTCGTGATTGGGCCCGCAAACGACGCACAAATACGCATGTACGCTGCCGCTGTTGAAGCGTTGGTTGCTTGCGAGAACGCGACCAAACCGGGTGCGCCAATGGGAGATGTGTTTGATGCACATGCCTGTGTTTTCGATAGCCATGGGCTTTTTCATGCGCGACTCAATGCGTGTGATTATGGGATGGGGGCTGCCTATAATCTGATTTGGGTTGATTTTCCGATGTTTTATGAAGGCAATCCACTTCTGATGGAGCCCGGCAATGTCTTCTTTATGCATATGATATTGATGGACACTGAGACGGGCCTCGCGATGTGCTGGGGCCATTCAGTGTTACTCCAGGAGGATGGCGTTGAGCGCTTGAGCCAAAGACCGTTGGATCTTGTGACATGTTAAATTTAACTTATCGACGTGTTTGGATTGCACCCAAAGTCCGATGCCCGTAATCTTCAAAAACTCAATAAACAGATAGGGAATTCGATGTCTGAAAAAATTGGTGTAATGATTTGTGGTCATGGATCTCGTAGTCAGTCTGCGGTGGATGAATTTGCCCATCTGGTGACACAAATGCCTGATGAATTCTCAGACTGGCCTGTCGAGTATGGTTATCTTGAATTTGCCAACCCCCTCATTCGTGATGGACTGGACAGCCTAAGAAGCCAAGGCTGTACCCATATCCTCGCTGTGCCCGGCATGTTGTTTGCTGCGATGCACGCCAAAAATGATATTCCAACGGTTTTGAATACCTATGCCAAGAAGCAAGGGATCAAGATCGAGTTCGGCCGAGAGCTTGGCGTTGATAGCAAAATGGTCAGTGCAGCGGCGTCCCGGATTGAAGATGCCATTGCTCGTGCGGACGAAGAAAACGGGCCTGTCAGCCGCGAAGATACGTGCTTGGTTGTGATCGGTCGTGGATCAAGTGATCCGGATGCGAACTCGAACGTTTCGATGATTGCCCGGTTGTTATTAGAGCAAACGCGACTTGGGTGGTGTGAGGTCGGATATTCTGGCGTGACATTCCCGCTTGTAGAGCCATGTCTTGAACACGTTGTAAAACTAGATTTCAAACGGGTCATTGTTTTCCCATACTTCCTGTTCACAGGGATTCTTATTGATCGTATTTATGGCTTCACCGACAAGGTTGCCGAAGCACACCCAGATATTGAGTTTGTAAAAGCTGGATATCTGAACGACCATCCTAAAGTGAAGGCAACATTTGCTGAGCGGGTTTCGGAAATTCTCAGTGGTGATAACGCGATGAATTGCACGATGTGCAAGTACCGTGCTCAGGTTCTTGGCTTTGAAGGAGAAGTGGGGATGGCGCAGGAAAGCCATCACCATCACGTTGAAGGGCAGGGGGCAAATGCACCGGGCTCAAACGTTGAAGATTGCGCACTATGTGACACGTTCTGCACTGGCGCATGCCGTTTGGTAATGATGGATGAACATCAACACGCGCACGATCATGGTCATGATCACGCGCATCATCATCCTGCTTACCCGCGTGCAGATCATCCCCTCGGTCCTGAGAGTGTTAGAAAGCTTATGACCGATTAAGCTGCGCTGGCTTTAACGGTCTGCCTCTGCAATCCAACATGACGATGCATACGTAGATAGTGGGTAAGATTAGCGTGGCGGGAATAATAGATGACATCAAATAACACAGAGATGACAGTGTACTTTGACGGGGCATGCCCTCTTTGCCGTGCTGAAATTGGCTATTACCAAAACCAAAATGGCGCAGAATACATAGAGTTTTCGGACGTTTCTGCAAATGATAGCGCATTACCAGACGGTCTAACGCGTGCGCAAGCCATGGCACGATTTCATGTGCGGAACGCGGACGGCGATCTTCTTTCAGGTGCCGCTGCATTTGTACATATTTGGCGTACATTACCAGGCTGGCGACGGGCTGCTCGCATAGCGTCGCTTCCGGGGGCAATGACCGTGATGGAATTTGGCTATGTTAGTTTTTTGCGGGTGAGACCTTTGATTTCAAAGTTCTTTGGTCGATTGCAGAAATGAAATCATTTGACCGTGGTGGCATTGCTGTTGTTTTTGGTGCGAGTGGAGGGATCGGTCACGCACTAAAAAAGCACTTAGAAGCGAGCCTCTCTTTTGATCAAGTCATCGGACTTAGTAGACAAAGCTTCCCGGCTTTTGATCTTCTGGATGAAGCCAGTATAGAAGCGGCAGCATCGTATCTCTCCGACTTAAGTGAAATTCGTTTGATCATTGATGCCACGGGCTTTCTTCATGATGACGACCAAAACCCTGAGAAGAGTTTGCGTGAGTTGGATGCAGATAAATTACTACGTGCGTTTGCCTTGAATGCCATTGGGCCTTCACTGATCATGAAGCATTTACTTCCAAAATTACCACGTGAAGGCAAAGCTGTGTTCGCAACACTTTCTGCACGTGTTGGCAGTATCGGCGATAATCAGTTGGGTGGATGGTATGGATATCGCGCATCAAAGGCGGCATTGAACCAATTGCTGCGCACGGCATCAGTGGAAATACGCCGCCGCCGACCAGATGCCATTTGTGTCGCATTACACCCGGGAACTGTTGATACAGGTTTATCGTCACCGTTTTCCAAAGATGGCTTGAGAGTTCAACCGGCCAATGAAGCGGCGTCGCGCCTTATCGCTGTGATCGAAGGCCTGGAATCTCAACATCATGGCGGTTTCTTTGACCATATGGGCAAGAAGATAGACTGGTAATCTTGTAAGTCTAAGACTTATCTTTGATTTCTCCTTTTACAAGATGTGCCAATTGTTCGATTCCAGACGTGATGTCCTCGACACGTGGCAGTGAGAAGCTTAATCGCATCGTATTCTTGCCACTACCATCTGCATGAAATGCGTGCCCTGGAACATAGGCAATGCCAGCCTGCTCGACTGCTTTTGGAAGCAACGCCTGAGCGTTAATGCTCTCCGGCAGCGTTGCCCAGATGAACAATCCTCCATCAGGTCGAGACCATGTGACACCTTCTGGCATATGCTCAGCCAGTGCGGCCAGCATGACGTCACGCTTGATGCGATAACTTGCGATGGCTTTGGCAACTTGTGTGTCGAAAAGCTCGGACGCCAGCAGGTGCATGACAGCTTGGTTGATGGCGGGGCTGTTGAGGTCACTGCCTTGTTTGATGATCGTAATGCGGCTGATGATTTCGTGGGACGCGCAGACCCAGCCAATACGAAGGCCTGGCGTGAAGACCTTCGAGAATGAACCGCAATGTATGACCCGTGAAGCGTCAATCGAACCACAGCTTTCTATATTAAGCGCTTGCAGGGTGATGACATCTTGCCCGTCGTAGGGGAGTGCCGCGTAGGGGCTGTCTTCAATGACAGGGATGTCGAGGTCTTGCGCGAGACCAAGCAAGTTTACTCTGCCTTCGCGGCTCAGTGTTTCCCCAGATGGATTGGCAAAGTTCGGAACAACATAAGCCAGTTTTAGATCGCCATCAGCATCTTGAGCAGCTTGTTGATAGAACGCAGCAGTACGATTCGTGTTTTCCACTTTAAGCTCGTCATAGACGGGTTTGTTTGCAGAGAATGCTTGCAGTGCACCAAGGTACGTTGGTGCCGTGACAAGCGCGGTATCGTTAGGAGAGATAAACAAGCGTCCGATGAATTCCAGTGCTTGCTGAGAGCCACTTGTGATCAAGATATTATCGGCATCAGATATGACGCCCTTTGTGGCCATGTGGCTCACGATCCATTGGCGCAGGTTGGAATCGCCTTCGCTAACTGAATATTGGAGCGCCCGTTTCGCGTTTGCAGGATCGCTCAAGATGCGTTGGTAATATGTCTCGATGGCATCACGCGGGAAAAGTTCAGGATCTGGGATGCCGCCAGCAAAAGATACGACGCCAGGCTTATCCAAAAGCTTCAATAAGTCTCGAATTTCGGATGCCTGCATTCGCTTCTCACGAGATGCGTAACGTGGTTCCCAATGTGATTTCTCAGTCTTTTGCATGATGCTCTCCCCCATAAGGACAATAATAGGTCAGTATTACTGACATAATGGCAAGTTCAAGAAAGCGGGACTGGTTCTCTGATTTAGTTAAGTGAGAATTGGCTCAGGCTTAAGCATCAGGCGTGCCGACGAGAAGTTGGCTCTATGCCAAAGGGTTTAGCGAGATGATACGTGAAAAAGCATAACGCTAAACAAGTCCTCAGGATCACTCCAGCTTTGCACGTGGTCGAAGCCAGCACTTTGCGCCAGAGCCTGGAACTCATCTGAAGAAAACTTATATGAGTTTTCTGTATGTATTGTTTCACCGGCTTCGAAGTCGAACGCATGGTCGCCGATCCGTACAGTTTGATCTGTGCAACTCTCAAGATGCATTTCGATGCGGCCATTAACTTTGCTGTAACGAGCAATGTGACGAAATAACGTTAAATCGAAATCGCCACCCAATTCAAAGTTGATCCTTTGCAGGAGATTCAGGTTAAACGCTGCCGTTACCCCTTTGGCATCATCGTAGGCAGCGACAAGCCGGCTTGCATCTTTCTTGAGATCAACACCGATCAGTAATAAGCCATCAACGCCAATAGTCTCAGATATGCCTGCTAAGAAATCGCGCGCGTTTTCTGGTGCGAAATTCCCGATGGTTGAGCCCGGAAAAAATGCAACGTGTGCTTTTGGAGATGTCTCAGGTGATGGTAATGGAACGACCTGCGTGAAGTCTGCCTCAACAGCTAAAACTTCAAGTTCTGGATAGGCGTTTTGAACTTCTTTGGAAGCCGCCTTGAGTTGTTCGGCTGAAATATCAATCGCACACAATGCAACAGGATCGGAAAGGGCATCCAACAGAATGCGGACTTTGTCCAAAGAGCCGGAGCCATACTCGATGAGCATTGCCTGTTCACCCAGTTTGGTCGCAATATCGGTGGCATTTTTTTGTAAAATGCTGATTTCTGTTCGTGTTGGATAGTACTCTTCTAGTTCGCAGATTTGCGTAAACAGTTCAGCACCAATGGCATCATAAAAATATTTTGGTGGCATCTGTTTTGGCTGCGAGCCGAGGCCATGTAGAACATCATCTAAAAATGTAGCATTGCTGCTGTTAGGTGGATTAAGAGGCATCAATGATTTCCGTTTTGAAGTTTGCAGGGGAGACAATTTCTAAGACTTCGAAATCTTTGGAACATGCGATTTCACGGTGGCGGATGCCGGGGCGCTGATTGATAAAGTCGCCTTTTTCAATCCTATGAATGCCTTCGCCTTCATATTCGAATTCAGCCCATCCGTTAATAACCAGCACAACTTGAAAATCGCAATGATGAACGTGCCATTCCTGAACGTCATCTGGGTTTGTCTTGCCGTTTGCACGTATCATATGTGCGACATAATCCCCGTTGGTCGCGTCTTTTACGCCTAAATCCCGATACTCAAATATTTCACGTAAACCTAGCGTCCATGTCGCTTCTGCTGCGCGACTGTGGCTAAATTTCCAGTCTTTAGTCATGTTTCTTCTCCCTGTTTCCATTTGGTATTTTAGGCGCGCCTAGGCGGCCTCACCAGCGACATATGCGCTCGACCATGCCCATTGGAAATTGTATCCGCCAAGCCAACCTGTTACATCAATCGCTTCTCCAATGACGAATAAGCCTGGGACATCTTTGGCCTCCATGGTCTTAGAGGATAATCCTGCAGTATCGACGCCACCAAGTGTAACTTCGGCCTTGGCGTATCCTTCGTTGCCCGCAGGCGTCAGGACCCACCTGTTAAGCATATCGCCAAGTCGTCTGAGTTCCTTATCAGAAATCTCTGAAATGGAGCGGTCCGGTAAATGCGCTTCTGCGAGCGCGGTTGCCAGCCTTGCGACTAAAAGGTTCGATAGCACATTCTTTGGTTTCGATTTTGCGTCATCTCGTTTTTGGTTAAGCAGATACTCAGTGGCATTCGTATCTGGGAGTATGTCCAAGATGATATCATCGCCCTCACGCCAATACGACGAGACTTGCAAGATGGCGGGACCAGATAATCCCCGGTGCGTTAACAGCATGGCTTCGCGAAATTTTATTTTCCCGGAGGTGGCGACACATTCCATTGAAACGCCGCTTAAAGGCTGCATTAACGTGAGATCATCGGGGCTGAGTGTGAGAGGGACGAGACCTGGTCGGACATTGATTAATTCTAACCCGAATTTTTTCGCAATCCGGTGTGTAAAATTGGTGGCACCCATTTTTGGAATGGATAAACCGCCAGTCGCCAGCACAAGGGATTCTGCGCGAAATGTACCGTGATCACTTTTGACAATATACCCATCGTCTCGTGTTACATCTGTAATCGTATGTAAAAGACGAATATCGACATTTACGTCTTCACATTCCTGAACGAGCATTTCAACGATAGCCTTTGCCGGTCCATCGCAGAACAACTGTCCCAAAGCTTTCTCATGCCATGAGATTTGATGCTTATTCACAAGATCGACAAAATCTTGTTGTGTGTAGCGCGCCAAAGCAGATTTACAAAAATGCTTGTTTGCCGAGATAAAGTTCTCAGCCTTTGTGTGCATATTTGTGAAGTTACAACGTCCTCCACCGGATATGAGAATTTTTTTGCCAACTTTATGCGCGTTATCGAGAAGCAGAACACGACGGCCCCGGGCACCGGCAGTCATTGCGCACATCATGCCAGCCGCGCCCGCGCCGATAACAATCACATCAAATTCTGAGTTATTTGGATCTAAGGACAAAATCGTCTCATTTCAGTTTTGCAGAAAATTCATAATTGTTGTTCCAGTCACGCATGTTTGCATGAGAGGGAATATGCATGTGACGAGTATTTAACGCCTGAAGCCGCTGAAAGAAAGCGGTGTGAGTAGAGTAAAAAGAATTTTCAAGGATGATTTAAGGGTTTTGTTAAACCTATGAAGTGGCCTGTATGCCGTATTCACAAAGAAATATGATCTTTTTTCTTACTTGTAACAACAATTTCTTCGTTTCATGACTGTTGGGTCTTAAAGATAGGGCGATGGTTAATCTTGTCTGCTGACGAAGCTGGGTTTGGATAACCAAATTGATGAATGAATGGCCCGCAGCAATTTAAGTGCTAGCGATTAATACCTTCGACCCCACATATTGCCTATGATCAGTGGCGCATAAGCGTCAATGATACACAGGTTATTGTCCTTTCAGAGGCATAGGCCTGGTTGATTTATTTTGAACAGGGAGAATTTAATGTCTGATGGAAAATATAACGTCCTCATTATGGGTGCATCATACGGTTCACTATTAGCATCAAAGCTAGTACTCGCCGGACACAATGCAACGTTAGTATGTCTGCCGGCTGAAGCTGAATTGATCAATAATGATGGAATCCATGTGAAGATGCCTATTCGTGGGTATGATGAGCTGGTTGAAATTCATTCTGCTGACGCACCGGGAAAAGTTTCAGCGGGTGGGCCAGAAGAATTTGACCCCAAAGCTTTTGATCTTGTGGCATTGGCCATGCAAGAGCCCCAGTACAGGTCCACAGGTGTACGTGAACTCTTGGAGCGTGTTGCGACGTCAGGCGTCCCATGTATGTCGATCATGAACATGCCACCGCTTCCGTATCTTTTACGATTGTCGGGTGTTGATGCTGCAGCGATCCGGCATTGTTATACGGATCCTACAGTTTGGGATAGTTTTGATAAGAACTTGGTTACATTGGCGAGCCCAGATCCGCAGGCGTTTCGTCCTCCTGACGAACCCGTGAATGTGTTACAGGTTAGCTTGCCAACAAACTTCAAAGTTGCATGCTTTGTTTCGGACGAGCACACAGCAATGCTTCGCCAAATCGAACAAGATATTATGGATATTCGTTTTGATCCGGGTGATGGCACGGTTATTGAATTGCCGGTAAAATTAAAAGTGTATGACTCTGTATTTGTCCCGCTAGCCAAGTGGGCAATGTTAATGACGGGCAACTACCGGTGTATTCAAGAAGATCAGGCAAGATCAATTAAAGACGCTGTCCATATGAATATTGATGCATCTAAGGAAGTTTATGAATGGGTTCATGGCCTTTGCTTGGCGCTTGGTGCAGCTGCCAAAGACATGGTTCCATTCGAGAAATATGCGAATGCTGCGCAAGGACTGTCCAAGCCATCATCTGCAGCTCGTGCACTCGCTGCTGGTGCGCCCAATATTGAACGGTTGGATCTGCTGGTCCACACGTTATCTAACGGCTTGAATATGTATTCTAAGATCGTTGAAGAGACAGTTGAGCTTGTGAACAAGCGCTTGGAAGAAAATCGTAAAGCGGTAAAGTGATTAGATGATTTTGATAGAGCTTTTCAATTCGTATAATGAAGTTGTTATTACATCGAAGAATTAATTTATCTGGCTTTGTAATGAGCGTTATCAACCCGCAGTACTTAAGTGCTGCGGGTTTTTTTGTTCCATTTTAAGCGCATCTGAATGCGTTTAAAATGTTTGGTGCTCGCAAGGCACAGTTTTAGCCTGATCTAATAATATTAGAATGCTTTTAATTTATATATTGAGATCAATTTATGTCTGACAGTAATGACGTTAAAAAGACCGTAACCGCAATTGTTGTGGATGATGATGAATTGATACGCCGCGCCGTCCGTGCTGCGCTGATATCACTCGATTGCGAAGTTGTCGGCGAAACTTATGACGGCGAAGTAGTGCTCGAGCTATATAGCGAAACAAAGCCGGATATTGTTCTTCTGGATATCCGGATGCCAAAGATGGACGGTTTAGAGGTTTTAACGAAGCTAACTGAAGTGGATGAAGATGCTTATGTTGTTATGATGACTTTCATGGATGACGATGATTTGGTCGAAGATTGTATGATCGCTGGCGCGAAAGATTATCTGCGCAAGGATATGTCCTTGAAGGATATGATTGCGCGTATAGAGCGCCATGTTTTACGCTTCTAAAAGACGGCTTAACGCCAAACAATAATGCAATTCCAACATTCCGAGGTTCCAGGGTATCGATGGGTCTCAAATCCTAGCGCCAAATACGTTGGGAAGTCTCTGCAAGCATATGGCGAATGGTCTTTTGGTGAGATCGATTTTCTTTGCCAGCATTTACCTGATCATGCGAATATCGTCGAAGTGGGCGGTAATATTGGTGCGCATACTGTGCTATTATCTCGGCATCTCGCGAACGGCAAGATTTTCACGTTTGAGCCGTAGCGTATTTCTTTTCAATTACTGTGCGCCAATGTCATCAATAACAACTGTCAAAACGTGCGTGCTTATAACGTTGCTATTGGTGCCGTTGCTGGATCTACAGATATGGCAGACGTCGATCCCGCCCTCGCGTTTAATTTCGGTGGTGTAAGTGTTGGCGGCATCCAAGCGACGCTTGAAGGCAAAGAGTATCTGGGTGAACGGACGCCCGTTGTGCGGTTGGATGATGTGATCACACCGGATCAGAAAATTTCAGCCATCAAATGTGATGCAGAAGGAATGGAAGTTGCTGTCTTGAAAGGGGCGGGGAGTTTGATTGAGCGCGACAAACCTATTCTCTATCTGGAAGATGATAAAACCGAATTATCCGTCGCCTTGTTCAGCACCGTACGTAATTTTGGATATGATATCTGGTGGCACGCTGTGCCTCTATTCAGAGCAAACAAAATCGCGGGGGAAACCAAGAATATTTTTGGCCAGATTAATTCCTTTAATTTAGTTTGTTGCCATCCGAGCAACCCAATCGAAGTGACCGTCCTGCGTAAGATCGAACATATTCGCGATCATCCATTGATCTGCACGCAAAAGTAGCGCTAGTATTTTCGATATAGAAGTTTTGCTCGATCATTCGATGAGTATGTAATGGACACTTATGATTACGTCATTATTGGCGCTGGTTCCGCTGGCAGCGTTCTCGCAAACCGGTTGAGCGAAGACCCTGACACGACGATTTGCGTGCTTGAAGCGGGGCCTCCAGATTGGAACCCATATATTCATATCCCGGCAGGTTTTCTTAAAACGATTACCGACCCTAATGTAAATTGGCTTTATGAAACTGAACCATCAGAAGGCACTGCTGGTCGGTCGATCCAGCAACCGCGTGGTAAAACGCTTGGTGGTTCTAGCTCGATCAATGGTCATATCTATACGCGTGGTAACCGGATGGATTACGACGGCTGGGCACAACGCGGAAACTTAGGGTGGGGATACGCGGATATACTGCCGTATTTTCGCCGAACCGAAACACGAGAAGGGGATGCCGACCTAACTTTTAGGGGCAGTGAAGGGCCGCTAAAAGTCACAGATATCGATTGGTCGCATCCTTTAACCGAGGCCTTTATCGAAGGCGCAGTGAGCATCGGCATTCCTCGCGCTAAGGATTATAACGGTGCGAAGCAAGAGGGTGTGAGCTACTCGCAACGTACAATCGCAAACGGACGTCGCATGTCAGCCGCACGCGCCTTCTTAAGGCCCGCGATGAAGCGTCCTAATGTGCATGTGATTACACATGCACATGTAACCAAGATCATTATCGAAAATAAACGTGCAGTTGGAGTGGCCTACAATAAAGGTGGTGCGCGAGGCACGCCTAAGAAAGTCATGGCGGCACGCGAAGTTATTTTGTCTGGTGGAACAATGAATTCACCTCAGTTACTGCAAATCTCAGGAATAGGCGATCCAGAGTTCTTGCGGTCCATCGGTGTAGAGGTCGTTCACGCGTTACCGGGTGTTGGAGAAAATTTACGAGATCACTATGCGCCAAGGTTTACAGCGCGCGTCAAGAACGTCGACAGCATCAACGAGCGTGCAAGTGGTCTTCGGCTCTTAGGTGAGATTGCGAAGTGGGGGCTGACACGGAAAGGTATTTTGTCGTTAAGTCCGACACTCGTTTACTGTTTTTGGAAATCTAATCCTGACCTTGATAGCAACGATGTTCAATTCACTTTCACACCTGCGAGCTACAAAGAAGGTGTTCAGTCTAAGCTTGATGATTTTCCAGGCATGACGATTGCCGCATGGCAGCAACGTCCGGAAAGTAGTGGCTATGTTCGTGCTAAATCAGCTGATCCGTTTGAGAAACCTATTATTCAGCCAAGGTATCTTGAGCATGAGACGGATCAGCGTGTTCTATTATCCGCAATGAAAATTGCGCGCCGCCTGTTACGGACTAAACCGTTGGCACCTTATTTCGATCACGAAATTTATCCTGGCGAGGATATTCAATCCGACGACGAGCTTATGCAGATTGCACGAGAACGCGGGACGACCACGTTCCACCCGATGGGAACATGCCGCATGGCGCCACAAAATGATCCGACAGCAGTTGTGGATGATAAGTTGCGTGTCTATGGCATAGAAGGATTGCGCGTCGTCGATGCGTCAATCATGCCGATGATGCCATCTGCAAATTTAAATGCGCCAACGATGATGGTGGCTGAAAAAGCATCAGATATTATTCGTGGCAAAGAGCCACTCGAGCCTGTGATCATTAAAGACGATGATTAAGTGTCGCCTGGCAAACCGTAGCTTGGCGCCGATGTAGGGTCTAAGGCACGCGTCACGTAATCATCCCTTTGCGGTTTGTATCGTGCCCAAAGCGCATCAAGAGCATCGATAGGGCAGTCATCCGTCCAATCCACCCGGAGGTCTACGATAGGCCACAGCGCCGATACCCGCATTGGCAAAGGTACAACGGGCTGCAACGGCTGGACTGGAAGACGCCACCGCAACGCCAAACATTCCTGTCCTTTGACAATGTGCAACAATGGAGAAGGTCATATTCCTAGTTTCTTTCTTTTACTATCTTCAATAGATGCTTTTTGCCGATTGCCCGTGTTGATCATGATCGCCCCCTAGCATGATAAAACCTCCGCAAGGATCAATCATTCGAACCATAAACGCAAAGGGAAGATTCAAGGATTATAATCGCAGCTTGAAGCACCATCTATTAAATACTTCAATAGGCATGAGTTACCTGTATTTGGATTGATTGTCTTAAATAATTGTGAGGAATGAATGCTTAACACACCCACAGCCCTTCGCGGCATGGTCACTGCGCCGCACCATTTGGCATCCGAGGCGGGGCTTCGCGTACTCCGAGATGGTGGAAATGCCGTTGAAGCAATGGTTGCGGCCGCAGCGGCGATTGCTGTTGTATATCCGCATATGAATGCAGTGGGTGGTGATGGCTTTTGGCTGATTGCTGAGCCTGGTAAAGCGCCGGTTGGTATTGATGCAGCTGGGCAAAGCGCTGCTCTTGCCACGCCTGAGTATTACAAAGCACAAGGATTGGATGGCATCCCGGCACGGGGACCGAATGCTGCATTAACGGTTGGGGGCACCATTGGCGGTTGGGCAGAAGCGCTTGCCTACGGGGGCGGCACGATGCCGCTAGAGCGTTTATTGGAAGACGCTATCTATCATGCACAAAATGGCGTGCCCGTCACGCAAGGTCAGCAAGACCTTACTCAGGAAAAGCTAGATGAGTTACGTGATGTTCCTGGATTTGCTGAAACGTATTTATTCGATGGCGTTGTGCCAAAAACGAGACAGGTTCTGAAACAGCTTGCGCTAGGGAATACCTTGGCAAGACTAGCTGAAGTCGGGCTCAACGATATGTTTGACGGCCTAACGGCACAACATAATGCAAGGTACCTCGAAGCCGTTGGCAGCCCTTTACGACCTGCTGATTTCAAAGCGTACCGAGCAAAGCAGGTTTTACCGCTTCAGGTAAGCATCGGTGCAGGGACGCTGTTCAATATGCCGCCACCGACCCAAGGTATCAGCTCACTGATGATCTTGGCGCTGTTTGACCGTCTGCGAGTGACGCAGGGCGATAGCTTCGATCATATCCATGGATTGGTTGAAGCAACTAAACAGGCCTTTATTCTGCGCAACGCCCATGTCACTGATCTTGAGTTCATGGACGTTGATCCCAATGACTGGCTGGATAGTGCATTTCTCGATACGCTGGCGGACAACATTGATGCAAAACAAGCGATGGAATGGCCTCAGCCAACAAAACCAGGTGACACAATCTGGATGGGCGCAATTGATAGCGAAGGTCGTTCGGTATCCTTTATCCAAAGCATCTATTGGGAATATGGATCAGGGGTTGTCGTGCCTGAAACGGGCGTTCTATTCCAAAATAGAGGGCATGGATTTACCCTCGAAGAAGGGCATCCCAATATATTGGCGCCAGGTAAGCGTCCGTTCCACACCTTGAACCCTGCAATGGCGCAATTGAATGATGGCCGAACGATGGTTTATGGCAACATGGGGGGCGAGGGCCAGCCACAAACACAAGCAGCCGTCTTCAGTCGATACGCAATGTTTGATCAACCACTTCAACAAGCTGTTACGGCACCGCGCTGGCTGTTAGGTCGGACATGGGGTGAAAATAGTACAACCCTGAAGCTTGAAAACAGATTCGAGCCTGAGTTGATACAAGCGCTTAAAGATGCTGGACACGTTGTTGATATGGTCGAGCCGTTTACATCCATTATGGGGCATGCGGGGGCTGCTGTTCGCCATGCGAGTGGTGTTTTGGAAGGTGCGACTGATCCAAGAAGTGATGGTGGCGTAAGTTCATATTAACCGGTTGCGTTGAAGATGGGTGTCATCATGGCTCAGATGGTTTCTGATAGCCGTACAGCCTCGTATTAGGTTTATAAAATATAAGTGGAGGGGACGTCGATGGGGAGATTTTTTGCACTAGTGGGAGCCGGTATTGGCACGCTAATAGGTGGTGTCATGCTAACGCTCAATGAGAATACAATTGGCTATTGGTTTTTAGGTATTGCCGGCCCGTTGTTTATTCTTGGCGTCTATGACGTTATCCAGGCGCGCCATACTTTGTGGCGTAACTATCCGATTATTTCTCATATGCGCTGGTTGTTTGAAGGCATTCGGCCTGAAATTCGACAGTACCTGATTGAAAGTGACGCGGACTCATTTCCATTTAACCGCGAGCAACGTTCGCTTGTTTATCAACGCGCCAAGAACCAGTTGCAGACGATCCCATTCGGTACTCAGCAAGATGTCTATGCATCCGACTACACATTCTTTAGCCACTCGATGCAGCCTGAACATGTCGATCCAGAAACATTACGCGTGACCATTGGTGGTGATAAATGCAAACAGCCTTATAGCTGTTCACACCTTAACGTTTCGGCCATGAGCTTTGGGTCGCTTAGTGGTAATGCAATCTCAGCGTTGAACCGAGGCGCCGCGATTGGCGGCTTTGCGCACGATACGGGTGAGGGTGGAATTTCACGTTATCATCGGGAAAATAAAGGCGATATTATTTGGGAATTGGGGTCTGGGTATTTTGGATGCCGAACGGATGATGGCAATTTCTCTGTTGAGATATTTAAAGAAAAAGTCAAAGACCCCCAAATTAAAATGGTCGAGATCAAGCTTTCGCAAGGAGCCAAGCCTGGTCACGGCGGCATGCTGCCTGGTGCAAAAGTCACAGAAGAAATCTCCGAGGCACGTGGCGTGCCTGTTGGCGTGGATTGCATATCTCCTGCGTCGCATAAAGCCTTTTCGTCGCCACTTGGCCTCGTTGATTTCATCACAACCCTTCGCGAGCTTTCAGATGGAAAGCCAATCGGTTTCAAGTTATGCGTTGGTCACCGTCGAGAGTTCCTCGCAATGATCAAGGCGATGCTGGAACGGGATGTGTATCCTGACTTTATCGTTGTTGATGGTAAAGAAGGTGGTACTGGCGCGGCCCCTGTTGAGTTCTCAAACAGTGTTGGATTGCCGCTTCGTGATGGGCTGCATTTTGTGAATATGGCGCTGATTGGGGCAGGTATTCGTGACAAAATTAAGATTGGCGCCAGTGGCAAGATTGTCTCTGGAGCCGACATGGCGCAAGCCTTCGCACTTGGTGCCGATTGGTGTAATGCGGCCCGAGGTTTCATGTTCGCGATTGGCTGTATCCAGGCGCGTGCCTGTCATACTAACCGTTGCCCGACAGGCGTTGCGACACAAGATTCGATGCGCCAATCTGGTCTCCATGTGGGTGACAAATCCAGGCGTGTTGCCAATTTCCACTTGAATACACTGAAGGGCTTTGCCGAGATGGTCGGTGCCATGGGCTTAACTTCACCGACGGAAATCACATTCAATATGATCAATTTCCGTGAGCCACATCTAAGTGGTACATCGTTGGTGCACCTCGAGGAGGGTCAATTACTCCGAGAGGATTGCCCTGAAGAGTATGGGACACATTGGCGGAATGCAGATCCTTCGACGTTTAAGCGGGCAGGGTCAGCGGTTGTTGCTTAAGCCTTCGACTTAGGAATGGCTTGGCGTAACGCAGCGCCAATCACGACCAGTTGCGGAATAACGTAGGCAAATGTATGGAGCGTTTTGACCATTGCTGCTGGATCAGCCAGAGGCGCATCGGGTAGCTTGCGTTCATTAGCACGCTGCATAACGTGTTGAATCAACGGCTGTGTAGCGTGTGTCAGCATCCCCATGCGTTCTTCAACGTCGCCACGCTTAATCGCTTCAAGCATCCCTGGTGCTATGTGAAAAACAAACTCAGGCCATATCGCCAGATGGCGATAAAGGGTTGGTGTGACTTGGACGCCTGGACTTGGAATAGCTGCGCTGAGTTCAGCGATCTTGGCGCGGAGGTCATCCTTCATTGTGTCGACATTCAAAGGTGCTGGTAAAGAGTGGGTTGTACCGGCTGCCGGGGCCTCAATCATTTCAAGTTGAACCGTGTCGGAAGGTTTTTGATAATTGATGTCTAATCTATTTCGAATGGCGGCAATCAAGGCCAAGTTCATCGGATTCATTCGATTATAGGTCGCAAGCATAGCATCGATCAGCGCATGGGCCTCTGCATCAATGCCACAATCAATAAGGTCTTGGGCCGTGACTGTGGGCAGCTGCACAATGGGTAAATTATCCACATTTTTGAGCGCATGCCCTGCAAGCAAACCGCTTTCTAGCTCTGGTCCCACAAATTCCCAAACCCAAGGGAGGAAACCCGGAAAGATTGCGAAATAACGGTAAATCAAAGCCGGAGAACCGACGCCTGTGAGGGTCATAATGCGTTCGTAAATATGACGTGTTTCGGCATCTGCATCTTTAACGGCAATCTCACGTAGGGCTTCAGACATCTATTGTTCTCCTAAGAAATTACGGTACAAGAGGGTATCAGTATCTATAGGTAGGTCACGATTTTTAATAAATGCAAAAGCTGCCATGTCATCGATAGTTCTAAAAACCGCGCTGGGCCGAGCCTGCAAGGTGTTTTCGGTCGAACGGCAGGCACATACGACGGTTTCAAATATTCTAAAGACGTTAAAGCGGCTGGTAAGACAGGGCTTGTCTGGGATATGAAGACACTTTCCGCGTTTCTAGCGGAGCCAAAGACTTATCTGGGCAGCGTCATTGGAAAGCCTAAAGCAAATACACGTATGGCATTCGGCGGTATTAAAAACGAAGAAGATATTCGCGATCTGATTGCGTATATGAAAGAAGCGTCAGCGAAGTAAGGTCAGGCTGCCGCTGTTTTTCGGGCCGCGATCATGTCTTCGCGTGCGGCTTTTGCTTCGGCAGAACAGAACAGACTGTACATCAGTTCAAGTAATTTACCGACTTCTGCACTCGCCAACGAATAGTATATGGTTTTACCGTCACGGCGGGTCGCCACGAGCTCGTCAGTTCTTAGTCTCGCAAGTTGCTGGGATAATGTTGGCTGGCGAAGGCCAAGGGCACTCTCGAGCTCTGAGACCGACATTTCACCTTCACTCAGATGGCAAAGAATAAGTAGTCGATTTTCGTTGCCGAGGGACTTCAAAAAGTCAGCCGCTTGTGCAGCGCCTGCAAGCATTGCCTGATCAACCATGTGTCACCCTAAATCGCTAAACATCTACGAATTCAAATATCTTACGTGATTTACAGTCAGAATTCCAGATACATTCGGGTTAGAGCATATGTGTTGTGGAAAACGTATTTTTTCTACAAAGCTAGCGTGTATATAGCTTGTAACATGGCTTGCTAAGCTTCGCCAAGAAAGGCCTTTGAATGGGTGTGACAAAGTTCGGTCAACCAGTTCATGACTTTACGAACAGCGGGGTGTTGGCGTGTATCATCCAAGACCATCAACCAAGATTCCCGATGCATAACGGGGACGTCAGATGTGAAGCGCTGTAAATTGGTGCGTTGATCGCCAACCATGCAGCTTAACATACCCACCCCGATTTCGCGTGTTACGGTATCCGCATAAGTTGCGGATGATGCCAATGTTACAACGATATTTTTGGGTGCGACATTCGCATCAATCCATTGCTGTTCTGGCAAAAAATCCAATGGGCGTAAAAACCAACCCAAGGCACATCAGGCTTTAGGGCACCATTTGGTTGAATGAATTTTGGCGCTGCGTAGACGGTCGTGGACATATCAGCGAGCTTACGAATGCGTGCCTGTCCGCCAACTGGACGTTCATGCCGTATGGCCATATCGGCTTCCCGACGCTCAAGAACGGCGTTTCTCTCTTCTCCAACAAAGTCCAAACGAATATCTGGATTATCAGACAAGAAAGCGGCTGCATGACGATTTAGAAAACCAGTAATAAATGTCGATACAGCCGATATGCGTACAGATTGCCGATCATCTGGGCGTTCTGTATCAATGTCACTCTCAAGTTCTGCTGTCAGCGTTTCTATTTTTTCAGCGCGTTGAGCGACACGGCGACCAGATTCCGTCATAACAATGCCTGATTCTGATAACTCAAAAAGCTTCACGCCCAGATCAAGCTCCAGCGCATGAATGCGGCGGCTGACAGTACTTTGGTGAACATGGAGAGCGTTCGCAGCCGCGATCATTGTTGGATGGCGGGCAAGGGCCAGAGCAAACCTGAGGTCATCCCAAGACATTCGTTCAATATTCATAAGACAGATAATATTCGAGATTGCAAAAATGCAATGCAGTTTCGCAAGCTTGTGTGTTGTGTGAATAAGGAACAGTGCGCATTCTTAAGCTAAAAGACGTTCCAAATAGATTTGTGAGGACCTTTGAAATGGAAACAACATTACGCAACGCGGAGACGCGGCGACATGTGCAAGGTGAGTTACTCTTCGCACTCGAAGGCGGAGAAGCCCCAACGATCACTGTACCGCTTGATGACAGGGGGACGGTCCGTCGTGGCGGCCTTGATGTTCGCTCGGTACTTATCGCCGATGGCCGCTTCGCAGCATCATCATTCTCGCTTGATAAAGAGGGTTTTGCTTTCATCAATGGACCCAGTGCCGTGACAAACTTCGAAGATACGGTAGAGGTAGAGCAAAATTACTATCCCGAAATTCGCGATTTGGTGGCCCGTTCACTTGGTGCAAGTGAAGTCGAAATCTTTGATCATACAATACGTGTTACAGATCCGGAAACGAGTTATCGCCGCCCGGCAAGTCATGCGCATAATGATTATACTGAGGCATCAGGCCCTGGCCGTCTTGCGGATATGATAGGTGAGGCTCGGGCCAACGAATGGATGGATGACCGTATTGTCCAGGTCAACGTATGGCGGCCCATTTCTGAACCTGTTCAGCAAATGCCCCTCGCACTCTTGGATGCTTCAAGTATTGATAATGCTGATTTGGTTGAAACAAGTATTATTAATGAACGACAAGGTGGACGTATTGGTAAAATCTACAGTGTGATGCACCGCGAGGGACAGAGTTGGTTCTATTTCCCTGAAATGAAGATGTCTGAAGCGATCATGATTAAAGGCTTTGATAGCTTGAAAGACGGCCGCGCTCGCTTCACCCCGCATTCTGCCTTTGAAGATCCTCATACGCCAGAAGGGGCGGCACCCAGGCGCTCGATCGAGGTCCGAACATTTGCCCGCGTTCCGGCATAATTTAAGCGAGGAAATACCTGATGAATGATGCCAAGAATGTTACAGGAAGTTGCTTATGCGGTGTCGTGAAGTTCAATGTAAAGAAGTTCACCCGCCCAGTGACTGCCTGCCATTGTCAGCAGTGCCGTAAAATATCGGGTAACTTTGTTGCAGCCACCAGAAGCAAAAACACAGAACTTGAGATGATTTCTGACGAGACGTTGTCTTGGTACCGATCATCAGAAGAAGCTGAACGCGGATTTTTTCGTGTGTGCGGTGGAAATTTGTTTTGGCGCGAAATTGGCTCTGATGCGACATCAATAATGGCAGGCCCTTTGGATGGCCCAACAGGCTTGGTTACATCTGCGCACATCTATGACGAAGATGCGGGAGACTACTATGAACTTAATGATGATTTCCCCAGGTTTCTGCAAGGCGATTAAGACTACAAAATTAAGGCGCCATACAGTTGCGCAATGAAGTTACGAGCCTTGTCATGAGTTCTGCATAAAGTTTTGCGCCAGGCGTTAGGTCGCCCCCTAATGGGTCAAGCGTGCCTTCTTGTGCTGTTGATCCTTCGATCAGCAAGGCGGTGTAGCGTTTGGGGTATTGGGGCTCGCGAAAAACGCAACGGATATTGTGTTCCTTAATGGTGTGGCGGATTTTTCGTAATTGCGCGGGGCCGGGACGATGCTCGGGTGTTACCTACAAGGCGATAAGTGGCTTTAGTCCAAAATGCTCCGTAAATTGGCTGTATGCATCATGCAGAACCACGGCTTGTTCGCCTCGTATTGGGTCCACAACGCTTTTGAGTTCTGTTTCTAAAGCAGTCAGTGTCGCGAGTGCGGTTTCTTTATTTGTGTTAATCCGCTGACTCTGGGCCGGGAGTGTTTCTGTTAACGCTGTGGCGATGAGTTCAAGCGCTTGCTTGGCTCGTGCGGGACTTAACCAGAAATGCTGATCAGGTCCATCATGGTGGTGTTCATGGGTGTGCTTATGCTCTTTTTCTGCATGCGCGACTTTAGATGCATCAGATGGGGCCATGGCGTAATCATGAGGGGATGCAAAACCTTTAACAATTAAGTCTGGTTCGGCAATCCCTTCCAAAACCATAGCCACCAACGAATGAATAGGTGGGATCGTAGCGACGACTCGCGGTGTCTTGGCGTGTGCAGCAAGTGGCAAAGCGCACAGAATGATTGCGAGCATAAGGGGGTGGAAAATTTTTCTTAGCACAGTGAGCTCTTTTATATTGAGATGAGAGAGATAATTTTGTAATAATATAACATTATGAAAATTGCCAAGCAAACTGAAATCACGTCACGTGCTCCATTGTTGTCTGCGCGTGGGCTCGGGGTTCGAGCCTCATCAAGATGGTTGATTGAGAACGTTGACCTCAAGGTTCACCGCGGCGAAATCGTCACGCTTATTGGCCCTAATGGGAGTGGGAAAAGCACAACAGTGCGGGCTTTGCTGGGTCTCATTAAAAGTGATGCGGGTGAGATTACGCGGACGAATGATCTGCGCGTTGGCTACGTTCCACAAAAACTTACCATTGATTGGACAATGCCTCTCAAGGTTCGCCGGTTTATGACGATCACGGGCCGTCATTCTGTCACGTCTATTGATGCTGCGCTCGATGAAGTCGGGATTCTGGTACTGGCCAAAAATGATATTCAATCGTTATCAGGCGGCGAGTTTCAACGACTGTTACTTGCACGCGCGATGATCGGTCAACCGCAATTGCTGGTCTTGGATGAACCTGTTCAAGGGGTGGATGCACAAGGTGAAATTGCGCTTTATGAATTGATTGGTGATCTTCGCCGGCGTCATGACTGCGGGATCTTACTTGTTTCACATGACTTGCACATTGTGATGGCTGAGACGGATACGGTCGTATGTTTGAACGGCCATGTTTGTTGTTCAGGAAGTCCCCGGTCAGTGGCTGAAAGCCCGGAGTATCGTGACCTCTTTGGTGCGAGGGCAGCTGAAGCCTTGGCGGTTTATCATCATCACCATGACCACAAGCATTTGCCAGATGGCTCGGTCGTCCAGGCTAACGGTCACGATGATCACTCTGCTTGCACACATCCAGAAACAAATAAAAAAAAGCCTTCACACCATGGATGATTTTCTGTTCCGTGCGCTGCTTGCGGGTGCTGGCGTCGCTCTGATTGCTGGACCGCTTGGGTGTTTTATCGTGTGGCGCAGAATGGCTTACTTCGGCGATACAATGGCGCATTCTGCATTGTTGGGCGTTGCGTTATCCGTCCTGTTTGACGTCAATATCACATTAGGTGTCTTTGTCGTCGCAACATTTGGCGCATTGGCATTAATCATGATGCAGCGACGCGCACCGCTGTCTTCGGATGCATTGTTGGGTATTCTGTCACATTCAATGTTAGCGCTTGGAATTGTCATCGTTGCGATGATGACATGGTTACGCATTGACCTCATGGCATTCCTGTTTGGGGATATTCTTGCTGTATCGTGGACAGATATCGTTGTCGTGTATGCGGGAGGTGCATTAATCCTGGCCTTTTTAATCTTCATATGGCGACCACTTTTAGCTGGAACGGTGAGCTCGGAATTAGCCGCGGCTGAAGGCTTACACCCCGAACGCGCGCGTATTATCTTTATGTTATTGATGGCGGCAGTGATTGCGATTGCCATGAAAATTGTAGGAATATTATTGATCACGTCATTGTTGATCATTCCAGCCGCTGCGGCGCGGCGGTTCGCGCCAACTCCTGAAATGATGGCTGTGCTGGCTGCGATTATTGGTGTGATCGCTGTGTGTGTTGGTTTGTTTGGCTCGCTTACATGGGACACGCCGTCGGGGCCCAGTATCGTCGTCGCTGCGGCGATGATATTCCTGCTGAGCTTGCTGACCCCGGGATCAAGTGCGTTGAAAATGCGAAGGGATATGTAATGGGACATCACGCGCTCACTAAAAATCAGCAATTAGTCCTTAATTGCCTGAAAGCAAATGAATGCGCACTTACTGCCTACGACATTCTGGATATGGTCCGGGAGGGGGGGATTCGAGCCCCTGTTCAGGTATACCGCGCTCTGGAGTTTCTTGTTACGACGAGGGTTGTGCACCGCATTGAAAGCATGAACGCCTACGTGGCGTGCGCGCATGAGCATGGCAATGAAGATACACCGCATAACAACGCGGTCGCATTTACGATATGCGATGACTGCGGTGTGGTATCGGAGATCTCGGTACCTGCAGCAGAGCGTACAATTGATGAGTTGGCCGAGAAGAGCGGTTTTATTCCAGATCGTACGGTTGTGGAACTTCATGGCCACTGTGCAAATTGCTCTGGTTCTATGGGATGATTTTGAGATGAGAGCTTTTTTAATAAGACTTTGTTTAATTGGGCTATTCTTAAGTTTTTCGTCGACTGCACAGGCACACCCTCACGCGTGGGTAGATGTTAAAGTCCAGATTTTATTTGATGATATGCAGCGCGCTTACGCTATCAAGCAAGAGTGGTTGTTCGATGATCTGTATTCGGTTTTTGTGACATCAGGTGCCGATATGGATGGTGATGGCCGTCCTGATCAGGAGGCCTTGGATGCTGTGATGAAGGAAAACATCGAGAACTTGAGGGAATTCGAATATTTCACTGATATCAAAAGTGGCGAGATGAAAATTCAATCATCGCGTGCGATTGATGTGACGACGCGTATGGAGGGTAAACGCCTGCAGATGACATTTACATTGCCTTTTAATGAGCCTGTGGCCGTCACTGATATGCCGCTGCAGTATGCGATCTATGATCCGACTTATTATGTTGAGATGGTCCATGCCGAGGTTGACGATGCGATTACTATGTCCGATGCACCTGAAGCCTGCCGTGCAGTGCTGGAACAGCCTAATCCTGACCCTAATCAGGTTATTATCGCGTCATCCCTAAGCCAGACCCAGACTGCTGGTGATGGTCTTGGACAGTACTTTGCGGAAAAGGTCAGTATCGTTTGCAGTTAATGCGATTTGCGTTGTGTGTATTATTGGTAGCTGTCCTGACGACGGGGGCTTTAGGCACGGTGAATGCCAGCCTTGATGGTGCTCAAGCGTCGTCACAAAGCGAGCAGGTTTCAGAAATAAGCCTGATTGATCGTGTAAGTGTGTGGATTTATACCGAGCAACGAAAATTCTATCGGCTTTTGAATGATCATATGAGCCGCCTGGCAAGTAATCATGGGAACTGGGAACTCATCTGGTCGCTGATCGGTGTGAGTTTTTTGTATGGTGTGTTTCATGCCGCTGGGCCAGGGCATGGCAAGGCTATTGTCAGTAGCTATCTCTTATCTCACCGCCAGACATTAAGGCGCGGTGTTGCTTTGGCCGTTTCTGCATCCATGTGCCAAGGACTGGTCGCTGTTTTGATCGTCTATGGCCTTGTTTATGTGATTGGCTGGTTACCCCGTGATACGCAACTCGCTGTCACATGGGGGGAGCGTGCCAGTTTTATTTTGGTCGCGTTACTTGGCGGCTACCTTGCGATGCAGGCATTGCGGCGTCTCTTTGCCAGGATCCGCGGCGAAACTGTTCATGGGTGTTCTCATGGAGCCACTTCGGATTATGATTCGTCATGTGGGCATAGTCACGTGCCGACGATGGCGCAAGTTGAGGCGGCTAAAGACATCAAGTCTATGATTGCTGTCATCCTGTCGATTGGTTTGAGGCCATGCACAGGTGCTATCATTGTCCTGGTTTTTGCCAGTGTCACATCATTGCACTGGATTGGTATTGGTGCGGTTTTGGGCATGTCCGTGGGGACGGCGATAACCGTTTCACTTTTGGCCATACTCGCCGGCACAGCGCGGCATTATATGGAGCGGGCATCGTGGTTGAGCGGGCCGTACGTTTCGTACACCATTGATATTGTTGCTATTTTAGGCGGCTTTGTCATTTTGTTGATAGGCTTAACGCTGATATCTTCTGCATTTGGACAGCAGCATCCGATTATTGGGATGTGATGTAAGAAATTAATATTTGTCACTATCCCATTTTTTGGGACATAATATCTCGTTAATGTTGATTTTAATAAAGTAATATGCATTAATATGTTTAATTTACGGTGAGTCACAAAAACTTCAGAGGAAACTTCCATGAGTACCCAGGCATCTTTAAAGACATCCGAGCCAGGTTCGGAAAAAGAAATCATTCAAGGTCTCGTTAAAAAGGCCCGTGCGGCGATGGCACTTTTTGCAAATGCAGATCAAGCACGTGTCGACGAAGCTGTAACGGCATTGGCATGGGCAATTTACAAGCCCGTGCGTGCAAAGGAACTTGCTGAGCTCGCGGTTGAAGATACCGGTTTGGGTAATGTCGAAAGCAAAATCACGAAAAATACACGTAAGACCTATGGGTGCTTGCGTGACTTGATGCGGGTTAAATCAGTTGGGATTATCGAAGAACTCCCGGAAAAGGGTTTGGTAAAGTATGCCAAGCCTGTTGGTGTGGTTGCTGCTGTAACGCCATCAACAAACCCAGCCGCGACACCTGTGAACAAAGCGATGTTTGCGATCAAGGGTCGCAACGCTGTGATCATTGCGCCATCGCCAGCGGGTTTGGGTACGACGACAAAGACCGTCAATTACATGCGTGCGGAATTGGAAAAAATCGGCTTGCCTGGCGATCTTGTTCAAGTGTTGCCGTCCCCTGTGAACAAAGAATTGACGCAACAGCTCATGAACCAGTCAGACCTGGTGATCGTGACTGGATCACAGAATAACGTGAAGCGCGCTTATTCATCAGGGACGCCAGCGATTGGCGTCGGTGCTGGAAACGTGCCCGTCATTATCGACGAGACAGCAGATTTCGATGATGCAGCTGAAAAGATCTGCATGTCGAAGATTTTTGATAACTCGACGTCTTGTTCATCTGAAAACTCGATCATCATTCTCGACAGTGTTTATGACGAGGCAATCGCCGCACTCAAGCGCGCGGGTGGATATGTCTGCAATGCAGATGAGAAGCAAAAAGTTGTTGATACGTTATGGGTCGACGGCCATCTCAATCGTCATGTGATTGCGAAAGATGCTGACGTTTTGGTCGACGTGTTCGAATTGGATCAAAATGCCAAAGGCAGCAAATTCTTCATGGTTGAAGAGGGCGTTGCAAATCCAGATAGCCCATTGATTGATGAGAAGTTGTCACTGGTTCTGACAGTCTATCGTGCCAAAGATATGGACGATGTTGTTTCACAGTTGAACACGATCTTGAATGTGTGTGGCAAAGGCCATTCGGTTGGCATCCATACGAACGTGCCTGAGCATGCGACGCGTTTGGCAGAAGAGATCGATGTTGTCCGCGTTCTCGTAAACCAAGCTCATACGTTTGGTAACGGCGGCGGATTTAACAACGGCCTGAACTTCACTCTCTCAATGGGTGGCGGAACGTGGGCGGGTAACTCCATCTCGGATAACCTGAACTATACGCATTTCATAAACATCACACATCTTGTCAAAACCATCGCCGAAGACAAACCCTCTGAGGAGGAATTGTTCGGTGGGTATTGGCAGAAGTTTGGGAAATAATCAGTCATGAATTTCGAAGAATATGCATCAAAGCCACTGCTCGCTGAAAGCGGGATCAAGGTTCCGAAAAGTATCCTCGTTGTTGACGCGGATTCGGCTGCAACTGCAGCAAAGGAACTCGGACCTTGTGTCGTTAAGGCACAGGTACCGACCGGTAAACGCGGCAAGGCGGGCGGCATTAAGCTCGCTGACACGCCAGACGAAGCACACCAGCACGCCACAGCAATTCTTGGCATGACAATTGGTGAGTTCATCGTTGAGAAAGTGCTGATCGAAGAAAAGTCTGACATCAAGCGCGAATTCTATGCAGCGGTTCTGAATGATCCAGTTTCTAAAGGTCCCGTCGTGATGTTCTCGACAGAGGGCGGAATGGATATTGAGGACGTTGCAGCGGATACACCTGAGAAATTGAAAAAGCATGCCGTCGATATTCGCCATGGGTTTTCCATCGGTGATGCTCAGGCGTTGATTGCTGGTCTTGATCTTTCGGGTGCTGAAGCTGGTGTCTCAGAAACGCTGGTAAAGCTTTATGCGGCTTACATCACCAACGATGCTGAGCTTTTAGAAATCAATCCTTTGATTATTACGGGTTCTGGTGACGTTGCTGCACTTGATTGCAAGTTCACACTTGATGATAGCGCAATCAAACGCCAACAGGAGCTGTCGACCAAAGGCACACCGGACAAGCTGACTGAGCTTGAGCAGATGGGTGAAGACAACGGCATTAAATATATTGAACTTGATGGCGATGTTTGTGTTTTGGCGAACGGTGCCGGACTGACCATGACGACAATGGACGTTGTGGGTCATCATGGCGGCAAACCTGCGAACTTCTGCGAGATTGGTGGCGAGGCTTATACCAAGGGTACGGTGGCGCTAAAAATGGTACTAGCGAAGCCGGGGATCAAAAGTCTCGTTGTGAATTTTTGTGGTGCCTTCGCGCGTTGTGACGTGATGATGGAAGGCCTGTTGAATGCCTGGGACGAAGTAAAACCAGACATTCCTGTGTTCTTTTCAATCGCGGGTACCGGCGATGAAGAGGCAATCCGCATGTTAAAGGAAAAATTGGATATGGATCCATTGCCGGATATGAGCGCGGCGTGCAAAGCCGCCGTCGACGCTGCAAAAGGGAGTAACTGAAATGATTATTCCTCGTAAAGAAACACGCATCCTCGTTCAAGGCATTACCGGTAAGCAAGGTACATTCTGGACTGAGCGTATGCAGGAATATGGCGCTAACGTTGTTGGTGGTGTTAATCCAAAGAAGGCTGGCACCGAACATGTTGGTGTGCCGGTTTATGCATCTGCCGCTGAAGCACAGGAAGGCGTCGGGTTCGATGCGTCTTTAATGTTTATTCCACCGCTTGGCCTGAAGGCCGCAGCATTGGATGCGATTGAGGCTGGTGCCAAAATGATCTTGATGCTGACCGAGCATGTCCCGGTTCACGACATCATGTACATTATGGCGGCTGCGAAAGAAGCAGGAACACAGATCGTTGGTCCGAATACAGCTGGCGGCGTGACCGTTGATGAGACCTTCATGGGTTTCATGCCTGCTTTCAATCAGCGTATCTTCAAAAAAGGCTCAGTTGGGGTTCTCTCTCGCTCGGGCTCACTTGGTACACTACTATGCCAAAATATCGTCTCGGCAGGATATGGTCAGACAGCATTCGTCGGCATCGGTGGTGACCCCGTGATTGGCACAACGACGCGTGACGCACTTGAAGCTCTTGATGCATTCCCTGGTACAGAAGCCGTTGTCATGGTTGGTGAAATCGGTGGTGCGATGGAAGAAGACGCTGCTGAATATGCCAAGACAATGTCCAAGCCGGTGATTTCCTATATCGCAGGTGGTGCGGCCCCTCCAGGTAAAAAGATGGGTCATGCCGGCGCGATTGTTATGGGTGACAAGGGTACGTATGCGTCCAAGAAAAAGGCCCTCGAGGCTGCGGGCGTGAACGTGCTTTCGACACCTGTACATGTCGGTGATGCGCTCAAGGAAGTTTTGGGCTGAGCCTCGCGCAATTGCATTGACGTAACACTGTCTAAGGGCCACATAAGATCAACGTTAGAAATTGATCTTGAGGGTTCCTTATGAGCAGCGAATTATTTACGCCTTATAAAATGCGTGGGCTGGAAATGTCCAATCGGATCGTGGTTGCGCCCATGTGCCAGTACTCGGCCTTGGACGGCACGGTTGGTGATTGGCATATCATGCACCTGGGGCAGTTCGCTGTTGCAGGTTCCGGGTTGTTGTTTGTCGAAGCAACGGGCACTGAACCTGAAGGCCGTATTACGCCGGGATGTGTTGGTCTTTATTCCGAGGAGAACGAGGCTGCGCTCGCACGCGTACTTAAATTCTGTAACAGTTATGGCAATGTCCCTGTGGGCATACAATTGGCACATGCGGGACGTAAGGCATCCGTTGATGTGCCATGGCGAGGCGGGGCCCCGTTAACCGTTGATAATGGTGCATGGCAGACTGTTGGCCCCAGCGCAGAACCTTATGCCGATGGCTGGCATACACCAGACGCCATGACAGATGAGAAATTGGCGCGTGTTAAGGAAAGCTTCGTACAAGCGGCAAAGCGATCTGTCCGCCTTGGTTTCCGGACTATCGAGCTTCACTGTGCCCATGGATACTTGCTGCATCAATTCCTGTCGCCAATATCGAACCGCCGCAACGATACGTATGGAGGCTCACTCGAAGGTCGGATGCGTTACCCACTTGAGATATTTGATGCCGTCCGTGCCGTGATGCCAGACGATATGCCTTTGGGTGTTCGTATATCAGCAACCGATTGGGTTGATGAAGGCTGGGATATCGACGGTAGCATTGCATTTGCAAAAGTTCTCGAAGTACGCGGATGCGACTATATCGATGTATCATCTGGTGGGAACTCACCGCATCAAAAAATACCTGTAGGGCCTGGATACCAAACGGGGTTCGCGGCTGACATTAAGCGTGAAACATCTTTGTCGACGATGGCCGTTGGTAAAATAACAGACCCGTTACAGGCAGAGCATATTATCCGTACCGGTCAAGCCGACATGGTTTCGCTGGCGCGCGGGATGCTTTATGATCCAAGGTGGGTTTGGCATGCGGCAGAAAAGCTGCGAGCTAAGGCAGCGTTCGCACCGCAATATTTGCGCTGTCATCCTGAACTTGCTGGTGAGCCAGTCCCTGGTAACCCACCGCCACCAGAAAAAGTCGCAGCAGCAACAGGTGAAACATGAGTAGATTAGGCCCTATAGCTCCAGAAGATATGAGTGATGAGCAACGTGTCGTTTTTGATGGCATCACCGGTGGTGATCGACAAAAAGGTGGTGATCCTTCCGAGTTCTTAAATGATGAAGGCGCTCTTCGGGGTCCGTTTAATGCGATGCTGCGCAGCCCAGAATTGGGAGACATAACCCAGGAAATGGGCGCTTGCGTCCGTTACCGTACAATCATTCCTGGCCCACTTCGTGAATTGGCCATACTTGTCTGCGGACGGCATTGGCGGGCGAATTACGAATGGTATGCCCACGCCAAAATCGCACGCCGTGAAGGCCTCAGCGATGACGTCATCAATGGTATTATGGACGAGCAAGAACCCTCGGACCCAGATCATAAGACGGTGTATCAATTCGCATATAAACTCAATAAAACGGGGCGTACTGATGACGAATTATATGCGCGCACGCATGACCTGCTAGGGGAGCGTGGCGTATTTGAGCTCACCGTCCTTATTGGGTATTACGCAACCGTTTCAAATATCTTGAACGTGTTCCAAGTGCCTATCCCTGAGGGTGAGCCACTCCCGTTCCCAGATTGATGGAATGATGACGCTTATCTTAAGCGTCATACCCAGGGTTTTCGCGATCGAGTTTCCGAAGAAGGGCTGGCCATTCTTTTTGGCCAATAGGTCGGTAACCATCCTTTGAGTTGGCTTGCCGGTTCCGATCCATTGTTATCTTTTGCATTTCTTCTGAAATCTTGGTGGCTTCGACACCAGCTTGCTGGAAAGCGAGTTGGAATCGGCATGCCCGCTCAGCGCGGTACATCCACATAAACGCTTCACCAACAGTATTGCCGACAGTCAGCAGACCGTGGTTCTTGAGGAACAGGACATTATTGTTTCCAAGGTCTTGGGCGAGGCGCTCGCGCTCGGACATATCAAAGGCAATACCCTCATATTCGTGATAACTCGTTGTCGCCAAAACGGCGAGGGACTGTTGCGTGAGCGGCAGGAGGCCGTTCTTTTGCGTAGCGACACCTACACCCGCTTGTGTATGGGTATGAATGACGCATGCGACTTCAGGGCGGGCCATGTGCACGGCAGAATGGATGACAAAGCCAGCTGGATTCATATCGTAGTCAGACTGGTTAAGCAGATTGCCGTCTTCGTCAGCTTTCATCAATAATGACGCGGTCATTTCATCAAACGTTAAACCAAAGGGATTTATGAGGAACTGATCGTCCGCATCCGGCACGCGTGCGGACAAATGGGTCGCGATCAAATCTGACCAGCCGTATAAATCTACAAGCCGAAAACAGGCCGCGAGATCTTTACGCATCTGCCATTCAGCTTCGGAAATACTTGTTTTTAACGCCGTCACGTTGCTCATTATTCAGTCCTTAAATCTAATTCTTTGAAGTTAACAGAAACGATCTCTATGCTATTATCATCGCTTTTTAGAATTTGTCTATGTATCCAACGGAGTTTCAATTGCCCCCAACTGCTTTTTTAGAACCGCATGATGTTCTCATTCTCGGTGCCGGTAATGCTGCGATGTCAGCAGCAATCACGGCACGTAAAATGGGTGCAAGTGTCCTGATGATCGAAAGTGCTGACAAAGATTTACGCGGTGGAAATTCGCGCCATGTTCGCAATATCCGCTATAGCCATAATGCTGCAACCGACTATGTAACTGGTGCGTATGAAGCCAGCGAGTACATGACAGATTTGATGCGAGTCACTGATGGCAACACCAATGAAGAGCTTATGCGCTTTATGATTGAAGCGTCTGAAGATTGCGCCGACTGGATGATTGAACAAGGAATTAAATTTCAACCACCGTTGAGCGGCACACTTGGCCTGGCCAGAACCAATGCGTTCTTTTTGGGTGGTGGCAAGGCGATGATGAACAGTTATTTCAAGACCTGCGAAAAGCTCGGTATTGATATCGTTTTCGAAGCTGAAGTCGAAGATGTTGAGATGGAAGGCAGCAAGTTTGTTGCTGCTCAAGTGCGTCACAAAGGTGAATTGCACCGCGTTGAAGCGCGTACTGTGGTGCTGGCATCAGGCGGCTTCGAAGCCAATATTGAGTGGCTTAAGGAAGGGTGGGGCGACATCGCTGAAAACTTCCTTGTTCGCGGCTCTCCTATGAATACGGGCAAAGTTTTACGCTCGATGCTGAATAACGGCGCCAAATCTGTCGGCGTGCCTGAACAGTGTCATGCTGTTGCGATTGATGGGCGTGCGCCTCAGTTCGACGGCGGTATTTCAACGCGTGTTGATTGCGTTATTTTCTCGGTCGTTGTGAATAAGAACGGTGACCGTTTCTATGACGAGGGCGAGGATATCTGGCCTAAACGTTATGCCATCTGGGGGCGTTTGGTGGCAAAGCAGCCTGATCAAGTGGCCTATGCCGTGATCGACAGCAAATCCATGGGTCTGTTTATGCCCACCGTTTATTCACCTATTCAATCCGATACGCTCGCAGGTCTTGCTGAGCAATTGGGTGTTGATGCGCCAACAATGGAAAAAACAATCGTAGATTATAACGCGGGCGTTCAACCCGGCGATTTTAATGCAACGGAACCGGACGGATGCCATACCGAAGGTGTAGAGCCTAAGAAATCAAACTGGGCGCGTAAAATTGATACACCACCTTATTATGGATATCCGGTGAAGATGGGGATTACGTTTACCTACTTGGGGCTTGAAGTTAACAAGCGTGCCCAGGTTTTCATGAATGATGACAAGCCTGCTCAGAATATCTGGGCGGCAGGCGAAATTATGGCCGGTAACATTCTTGGCCAGGGTTACGCTGGTGGCACAGGAATGGCGATTGGTAACGTGTTTGGCCGCATAGCTGGTGAGGAGGCCGCACGTCATGCCAGAAACTGAAACACTGGATGAAGCCAAACGGATTATGCAGATCTGCAACGCTTGCAGATATTGCGAAGGGTACTGTGCTGTTTTTCCAGCAATGACCAAACGCCTTAATTTTAACGATGGAGATGTCACGTACTTAGCGAACCTCTGTCATGGATGCCAAGGCTGTTATTATGCGTGCCAGTACGCGCCGCCACATGAATTCGCCGTCAATGTACCTAAGACGTTTGCTAAGCTCCGCGGCGAGACGTACCGGGATTATGCTTGGCCTGGTATCTTTAAAAAATTATTTGAAGGTAATGGTAAGTGGGTTGCACTGATCGTCGTGGCGCTGACGGTCATCGTTACGGGACTGACGTATGCCATTCAGGGTGTAGATGTCGTTTCTGGCGTCCATAAGGGTGAAGGCTCATTCTATAAAGTCATTCCACATGACGTGATTGTTTATGTGGCAAGCGCGCCGTTCCTGTTTGCGATCCTGGCTTTCTTTGTTGGGTTGATGAAGTTCTGGAAAGACATTGGTGCGAAGCCGATGGACTTGCTGCATCCGCGTGCGTTGACCAAGGCCCTCAAGGACGCCGGCCAAATGAAGTATATGGGTGGTGGCGGCCATGGCTGTAACTATCCTGATGACAATTACTCAATGGGACGACGGATCGCGCATCAGTTCAC
>ENA-OQVM01000187-OQVM01000187.1-marine-metagenome-genome-assembly--contig:-NODE-187-length-100022-cov-7.748822_pt1 | contig 100022 bp, 83 predicted proteins | sample MGYA00237776_ERZ505498 | MGnify/ENA primary metagenome ERZ505498 (study PRJEB26159, sample SAMN06265151) | marine metagenome | isolation source: Helgoland LTER site | place: Germany:Helgoland, sampling... | reverse complement strand
CCGAAGAACCACAATACTGAGTTTGTAGCTGACTTACGAGATGAGCCTGTTCCAACCACGTCGCCGATAAAGGCAACGGGCAGGCCGCGGGCTTTTAGCTCGTCGATCTGGGTCATTGGACCTGTAACACCGTGCTCTTCCGGGTGCATACCGTCGCGGGTCATTTTAAACATGGCGCGGGCGTGCAGTGGGATATCGGGGCGTGACCAGGCATCCTGTGCGGGGGAGAGGTCGTCTGTATTGATTTCGCCGGTGGCTTTAAATACGGCAACTTTGATGCTCTGTGGTACGGCATCATTGTTGGTAAACCATTCAGCGTCGGCCCAAGACTGCATAACTGCTTTGGCGTCTGCATTCCCAGCGTCAGCTTTTTCGGCGACATCGTGGAAGGCGTCAAAGACGAGTAGAGTGCTTTTTAATTCTTCAGCGGCTTGGCTTGAAAGTTCGGCATCGTCAAGCAGGCTAACCAATGTAGCGACGTTGTAGCCGCCGTGCATGTTGCCCAGAAGAGTTACAGCGGCGCTGCGGTCGATCAGTGGAGAGCTTGACTCACCATTGACGATTGCGCTTAAAAAGCTCGCCTTAACGTAGGCGGCTTCGTCAACACCTGGAGGTACGCGGTTGGCAATCAGGTCGAGCAAAAATTCTTCTTCGCCGGCGGGTGGGTTCTTTAGTAACTCAACTAACCCTGCAGTCCATTCTGGATCCAGTGGTTTGGCGGGAATATTTTCTAATGCTCGTTCTGCGACATGGGCGCGGTAGGCTGCTAGCACGGGGTGCTTCTCCTTTAAAAATTATCGGGTTCCAACAGGCATCAATGCTGTTGGTTTCTGGGCAGAATTGTACGTGATTATGTAGTTTATTTACAGGGTTATGGGTTATAGCGGCTATACTTGCGACTAATATTAATAGAAAGTTTTTAGGGGCTTCAAATGATTAAATTATACGGCTCGGCGATTAGTAATTATTACGCCATGGTGAAGGTCTTTATGCTTGAAAAGGGCTTTGATTTTGAAGAGGTTTATATCGCGCCAACCTATAGCGAGCCCTATTTGGAATTAAGTCCGATGGGTAAAATTCCCTGTATAGAAGTGGACGAAGGTTACCTGAGTGAAACCACGGCCATATTGGGGTTTCTAGAGAGCTGTGTTCCTGAAGTACCTATGATGGAGCAGGATGGTTTTCGTCGCGCTCAGATGGCTCAGTTGATCAAGGTTACGGAGCTCTATATCGGTGCTGAATCTGCACGACTTAACGGCTATGTGTTTTTTGGCGGCGATTTGAATCAAGCGGTGGCTGATAATGTAAAGCCAACCATGATCAAGGGTGTGGCAGCCTTTAATCGTCTGGCTAGCTTTTCGCCGTACCTAATGGGTGAAGAGATTACGATGGCAGACTTTTTTGCTTACTACACATTTATGACTGCGCGGATTATCGCCAAGAAAACCTGGAACTGGGATATAGCGGCGGATATTGATGGCTTGCGCGAATGGTTGACCCTGATGTCTGAGCGGCCGATGATTGTGCAGGTGGATGCAGAGCATAAGGCGGCGATTGTTAAGCTTGGGTTGGGTTGATTATGCTGAGGTGGGTCGTTGTGGAGATCCCTCGTCGTTTCACTCTGTCGGGATGACAGTTAAGAGTGCTCTGTTGGGATGACAGTTAAGAGTGCTCTGTTGGGATGACAGTTAAGAGTGCTCTGTCGGGATGACAAAATAAATTGCTCTGTCGGGATGACAGTTAAGATCGCTCTGTCATGATGACAGGTTAAACACTCGGCCGTGAGACCGCAGCTTGTCATTTCGACCAACGGGAGAAATCTCTCTCTCAAAACAACAAAAAGATAAGAATCACCTATGACAGCAACAGCCTTAAAAACAGCGTCCTCCAGCGTCCTAGAGGAAATTCACGCATTTTTACCCTGCCATACGCCAGACCGATGGATCGAAAATGCGCTGGAGAATCCCAGCCTAATGCTAATCGACCATGCTAACTGTGAAAAGAAGGCTGCCAGTACGGCCATTAGTTTAATTAATCGCTATACCGATAATTTTGAATTGCTGAATAAAATGTCGCGCTTAGCCCGAGAGGAAATGCGCCATTTTGAGCAGGTTATTGCGATTATAAAGCGCAGGGGTATCGAATATACCTATGTGAGTGCGTCTCGCTATGCGGCGGGGTTGCGTGAGCTGGCGCGCAAGGATGACCCTGGTAAGTTAATTGATGTGTTGGTGATTGGTGCCTTTATTGAGGCGCGGTCCTGTGAGCGCTTTGCGCGTTTGGCACCCCATTTAGATAAGGAGTTGGCGCAGTTTTACGGCTCGTTATTAAAGTCCGAAGGGCGCCATTATCAGGATTATTTGGGGCTGGCGAAAAAGGCCGCTGGTGGGGAAAGTATTGATGATCGTATCGCTTTGTTTGCTGAGCGGGAGCGGGAGTTGGTTGAGACGCCGGATGCTGAGTTTAGATTTCATTCTGGCCCGGTTATTTGATATTGAGTCTTTGTAAGTGCGTGTGGCCCTCTCACTCGTCATTCCAGCGAAGGAACGTCACCCCAGCGGAGGAACGTCACCCCAGCGGAGGAACGTCACCCCAGCGGAGGAACGTCACCCCAGCGGAGGCTGGGGCTGGAATCTATTTGTATAGTTGGACCCCAGCCTTCGCTGGGGTGACGGTTCTGTATTGGAATGACGGTTCTGTATTTGGGTGACGGTTCTGGCAGGGTGACGGCACTGGCAGGGTGACGATGCTGGCGGGGTGACGGGTGACGGGGGCGACAAATTACACTGTCATCCTGAAGGCGCGTAGCGACTGAAGGATCTCTAAGCTACAGGCACAAAAAAAGGCAGCCTCAGCTGCCTTTTCTCTACCAACAATTGCCAAAAGACCTATCTATCTTCAACTGGCGTGTAATCGCGAACGTCTTCACCGGTGTACAGCTGACGGGGACGACCGATACGGTAGGGATGAGTGATCATCTCGTTCCAGTGTGAAATCCAGCCAACGGTGCGGCCTGTGGCAAAGATTACGGTGAACATTTCAACAGGAATGCCCAATGCTTTAAGAATAATGCCTGAGTAGAAATCAACGTTGGGGTAGAGCTTCTTGCTTACAAAATACTCGTCTTCCAGTGCGATTTTTTCTAGCTTCTTGGCCAGACGGAACAGTGGGTCATTTTGCAGTCCTAGCACCTCTAATACTTCGTCACAGCTCTCGCGCATAACTGTGGCACGCGGATCGTAGTTTTTATAAACCCGGTGTCCAAAGCCCATTAGGCGGAACGGATCATTTTTGTCTTTAGCCTTGGCTACATACTCTTCGATATTATCTTCGTGACCAATCTCTTCAAGCATAACCAGAACAGCTTCGTTGGCGCCGCCGTGAGCCGGTCCCCAAAGTGCAGCGATACCCGCTGCGATACAGCTGAATGGGTTGGCGCCTGAAGAACCAGCCAAACGTACTGTAGAAGTTGAGGCATTCTGTTCGTGGTCTGCGTGGAGCAGGAAGATACGGTCCATGGCTTTCGCGATGGCAGGCTTCACTACATAAGGTTCGCAAGGGGTGCCAAACATCATATGCAGAAAGTTCTCCGAATAAGACAGGGAGTTATCTGGGTAGATGAAGGGCTGGCCGCTGAAGTGCTTGTGACACATAGCTGCAATGGTTGGCATCTTGGCAATCAATCGGTGAGCAGAGACTTTTCTGTGCTCTTCGTTGGTGATGTCCAATGAGTCATGGTAGAACGACGACATTGCGCCAACAACACCACAGAGCATTGCCATTGGGTGAGCGTCGTAGCGGAAGCCGCTAATAAAGTGCTCAATCGAACGGTTAACCATAGTGTGATTTGTAATGGTGTTGACGAATTCTTCTTTTTGCTGTGCGTTGGGCAGTGCGCCTTCAAGCAGTAGGTAGCAGGTTTCCAAATAGTCTGACTTTTCGGCCAGCTCTTCGATGGGGTAACCGCGATGCAACAGAACACCTTTGTCGCCGTCAATGTAAGTAATGTCTGACTGGCAGGCTGCTGTAGCAGAAAATCCTGGGTCGTAGGTAAAGAAACCGTGGCTGCCGAGAGAGCCGATGTCGATTACATCCTGTCCAAGGGTTCCTTTGAGAACGGGCAGTTCAATAGGGGCTTGGCCGTCAATACTTAGAATTGCTTTGCGATCGGTCATACAGGGTCCTCGGGAAAACAAAATTGGAGTGGGTCTTAAAATGCGACTGCAATCATAGATGCTCAGGTAAAATTGTCAACTGAATAGCGCATTATCCCGATGGGCTAAAACCTAATATCTAAGCGTAAACGGCGCTTTTGGATATCCGTTATTCATCTGTCGAATGCACTGGTGGCCCACAATACGCGTCAATTGAGCCCCCTAATACTGGGCTCTGCGGAGATGAAAAACCATGGGTCATGTTTTATTAATGCTTTGAGGGTGGTCTGGAAGCTTTCTTATCGCCGTAGATGCTGTAGTCAATTGAATTTAGGCACCGATGTATCTATACTCCTGCGCCATCAAATAGCTGGTCTGACTGTACTGTTTATACTGCTCAAATCTGTTTTGTACTAAATCTATTTCCGTTGATACGGATCACCTTATAGGAATTACCCGTCGTGGATAAAAAAAGACCAGTAAATCTTGATCTTGGGACTATTAAGCTCCCAATAACATCCTATGTTTCGATTCTGCATCGTGCCTCAGGCGTAATTATGTTCTTCGCCCTGGCCGTGCTGCTGTGGTTGCTGGAAAGCAGCCTGGCATCTGAAGCTAGCTTTAATGCGTTGGGCGACATGATGGCCAACCCAATCTGTCAGGTGATTATCTGGGGCAGTCTTGCTGCGCTGGCTTACCATTCTGTTGCAGGTATCCGGCATATGATTATGGATTTTGGTGTGGGCGAAGACAGCTTTGAAGCTGGCCGCCTTAGCGCCTGGGTTGCAGTGGTTGTTGCCGCTGTTGTTATCGCACTGATTACTTACTGGGTGTTCCTATGATTACTACAGTTACTAGCCTGGGCCGCAGCGGCCTGTCAGATTGGCTGATCCAACGCACCTCTGCGTTTGTGATGACTGCTTACCTGTTTTTTATTGTTGGCTATTTGATCGCCAACCCAGACCTCAACTATGCACAGTGGGCCGAGCTCAATGCTAGCTTGCCGATGCGTATGTTTAGCCTGCTGACCATGCTGTCTATCGCAGCCCATGCCTGGATCGGTATGTGGTGTGTTTTGACCGACTATATTACAGAGCGATTGATTGGGCCAAAGGCCACTGCAATCCGTATCTTTTTTCAGCTTGGCATGATCGCGGTAACAATGCTGTACGTGATCTGGGCTATCGACATTCTGTGGGGAATCTAAGTACATGGCTAACATGAAAACAATGAGTTTTGATGCCGTAATCGTCGGTGGTGGTGGTTCTGGTATGCGCGCCGCACTTCAGTTGGCGGAATCTGGTTACAAGACAGCAGTAATCACCAAAGTTTTTCCAACTCGCTCACACACTGTGTCGGCGCAGGGTGGTATTACCTGTGCAATTGCCAGTGACGATCCCAATGATCAGTGGCAGTGGCACATGTATGACACCATTAAAGGTTCTGACTATATTGGTGATCAGGAAGCAATTGAATATATGTGTCAGACCGGTCCAGAGGCTATTTTTGAGCTGGAGCACATGGGCCTACCTTTCTCGCGTACTGCTGAGGGTCGTATTTATCAGCGTCCGTTTGGTGGTCAGTCCAAAGATTTCGGCAAGGGCGGTCAGGCTGCTCGAACCTGTGCAGCGGCAGATCGAACAGGTCATGCGCTACTGCACACTCTTTATCAGGGTAATCTTAAAAGCAAAACCACATTCCTTAACGAATGGTATGCGGTAGATATCGTTAAGAACGAAGACAATGCGGTTGTTGGTGTTGTTGCTATTGATATCGAAACCGGCGAAACGGTTTTTGTTAAATCTAAGGCCACTGTTTTTGCCACAGGCGGAGCAGGGCGTATCTACGCATCTACTACCAATGCGCATATCTGTACCGGTGACGGTGTTGGTATGGCACTGCGCGCGGGCTTCCCAGTGCAGGACATTGAGATGTGGCAGTTCCACCCAACCGGTATTCACGGTGCAGGTACGCTGGTAACAGAGGGTTGTCGTGGTGAGGGTGGCTATCTAATCAACAAAGATGGCGAGCGCTTTATGGAGCGTTATGCACCCAATGCTAAAGATCTTGCTGGCCGCGATGTGGTTGCCCGTTCCATGGTATTGGAAATTCTTGAAGGCCGAGGCTGTGGTCCAGATGGCGATCATGTTTACCTCAAGCTCGATCATTTGGGTGAAGAAACACTAAACGCTAAGCTGCCAGGTATTCTTGAACTGTCTCGTACCTTTGCTCATGCAGATCCGATTGTTGAACCAATTCCTGTTGTTCCTACCTGTCACTACATGATGGGCGGTATTCCTACTAATGTTGATGGCCAGGCTCTGACCATTGATAAAGAAGGTAACGATCAGGTAATCGAGGGCTTTTACGCCTGTGGCGAAGCAGCCTGTGTGTCTGTGCACGGCGCTAACCGTCTGGGCGGTAACTCGCTGCTTGATCTGGTGGTATTTGGTCGTGCATCGGGTATGTTTATTGAGAAGCAGTTGCGTGAAGGTATTAACCTTAAAGAAGCCAGCGAAGCAGATATCGAACGCGCTATGTCTGGCCTTAATCGCATCAACAATTCTGAGGGCGGCGAAAAAGCCTCGGTACTGCGTGCTGAACTGCAAACCATTATGCAGAACTACTTCGGTGTATTCCGTCGTGGTGACTTTATGCAGCAGGGTATTGAGAAGCTCAACGAGTTGCGCCCACGCATTGAAAATGTCGCTCTTGAAGACAAGAGTAATGCCTTTAACACCGCACGTATTGAAGCCCTGGAGTTGCAGAATCTATTTGCCACTGCAGAAGCGACTGCGATTGCTGCTGAAGGCCGTACTGAAAGTCGCGGTGCTCACGCCCGTGAAGACTTCCAAGAACGCGATGATGAAAACTGGTTGTGTCACTCGGTTTACTTCCCTGAGAGCAAAACTATTGGCAAGCGAGGCGTTAATTTTAATCTGAAAACGCGCGAAGCTTTCGAACCTCAAATCCGTACCTATTAATAGGGGCTGACAGAATTATGTTGAATGTAAGTATTTATCGCTATAACCCTGACGTGGACGCAGAGCCTTATATGCAAGATTATAAGGTCGACACTCAGGGCAAAGATGTCATGGTTTTGGACGTGTTGGAAAAACTCAAAACTGAGGATCCAACCTTAAGCTTTCGTCGCTCATGCCGCGAAGGCGTCTGTGGTTCCGACGGTGTTAACATCTCTGGCAAGAATGGTCTGGCCTGTATCACGCCACTCTCGGCTGCGGTTAAGGGCAACAAGCTGGTTATTCGCCCGCTGCCTGGTCTGCCAGTTATTCGTGATCTGGTGATCGACATGACCCAGTTCTACGCCCAGTATGAAAAAATTCAGCCGTACATGATTAATGACTCACCAGCGCCTGCTATTGAGCGTCTGCAGTCGCCAGAAGAGCGCGCCAAGTTAGATGGCCTCTATGAGTGCATTCTATGTGCCTGCTGTTCAACGGCCTGTCCGTCTTTCTGGTGGAACCCTGAGAAGTTTATTGGTCCATCTGGTCTGTTGCAGGCTTACCGCTTTTTAGCCGATAGTCGCGATACTGCCACTGAAGAGCGGCTGGCAAATCTGGATGATCCATTCAGTGTTTTCCGTTGTCACGGCATTATGAACTGTGTTCAGGTCTGTCCAAAAGGGCTTAATCCGACCAAGGCAATTGGCCATATTCGCAATATGTTGATCAGAAGCGCGACATAATTAGTGAATAGGCTTATCCAATAGCCTAATAAAGTCCAAACGGCCAGTTTTTACTGGCCGTTTTGCTATGAGAGGTTTAGAATACTGCCCTTAATTTTGACCTGATACAGAGTATTTCATAGGGGAATAACACAGATGCCTGAGGGCTTAATGGAGCAATTTCTTAGCTCCTCCCACTTTTCTGGTGGCAACGCAGCGTATATTGAAGGGCTTTACGAAACCTACTTGCATGATCCTAACGGCGTGCCAGAGGAGTGGAGCAGATTTTTCGACTCCTTACCCCGCACAAATGGCAGTGTTACTCCCGATGTTTCCCATGACACGATCATTCAGCACTTTGAGCTGTTAGGTCGCCGTCAGGCTCGTCCAACCCCTGCACCTGGCTCTGGTGGCATTCACCTCGAGCATGAACGCAAACAGGTCAAAGTTGTTCAGCTAATCAGCTCCTACCGTTTCCGTGGCCATCAAAAAGCCAGCCTTGATCCCTTGGGATTGATGGTGCGTGAAGATGTGCCCGATTTGCACCTGCATTTCCACGGTCTTACCGAAGCAGACCTAGACACCACCTTCCAAACCACGCCGCTGTATATGGGTAAGCCCGAAGCAACCTTGCGTGAGATTGTTGAAACCTTAGAAGAAACTTACTGTGGCCATCTTGGGCCAGAGTTTATGCACATCACCAGCTTTGCTGAAAAACAGTGGCTGGCCCAGCGCTTCGAATCTGTGCGCTCCAAGCCGACTTACGGTGACGAGGCGCGTATTGACGTGTTGAACCGTCTCACTGCCGCAGAAGGCCTTGAAAAGCACCTAGACTCCAAGTATCCAGGCACTAAGCGCTTTGGTCTTGAGGGTGGCGAAAGTCTTATTCCGCTGCTGGATTGCTTGGTTAAGCGTTCTGGCGAATACGGCTGTAAAGAAATTGTTATGGCCATGGCTCACCGTGGTCGACTTAACGTTCTGGTAAACATTCTGGGTAAGAACCCCGCTGAGATGTTCGAAGAATTTGAAGGCAAGCGCCTAGTCAATACGTCCGGTGACGTGAAGTACCACCAGGGTTTCTCATCCAATGTAATGACACCTGGCGGCGAAGTGCATATGGCACTGGGTTTTAACCCCTCTCACCTAGAAATTTCTTGCCCCGTAGTAGTGGGTTCTGGTCGCGCCCGTCAGGATCGTCGTAACGACGTGAAAGGCGAAAAGGTTGTACCAATCTTGATGCACGGCGATGCAGCCTTTGCGGGTCAGGGTGTTGTGATGGAGACGTTCCAGCTGTCTCAGACTCGCGCCTATAAAACCGGTGGCACCATCCATGTTGTGATCAATAATCAGGTCGGCTTTACCACTAGCCGCCAAGATGACGCCCGCTCCACAGAATACTGTACAGATATCGCCAAGATGGTTCAGGCGCCGATTCTGCACGTCAATGGCGACAACCCAGACGCAGTGATGTTTGCGGCTATGTTGGCCATGGATTACCGCTACGAGTTTGGTAAAGATGTGGTTATCGATCTGGTTTGTTATCGCCGTCGCGGTCACAACGAAACCGACGAGCCATCTTCTACTCAGCCATTGATGTACGAAATTATCCGCAAGCATTCAACCACCCGTACCCTCTATGCTCAGAAGCTAGTGTCTGAAGGCGTAGTAGAGCAGGATCAGGCCAACGAAATGGCCAATGACTACAGAGCGCGCTTGGATAATGGTGAGTTTGTAGTGCATAACCTTGTGCGCGAGCCAGACACCAGTCTGTTCGTTAACTGGGAGCCGTACCTCGGCCACGAATGGCGCACGCCGGCTAAAACAGGCCTAGATATTAAAGCCCTGCAAGAAGTGGCCGCCAAGATTACCCATATTCCAGACGGCATTCAGGTGCAGCGTCAGGTGGCTAAAATTTATGATGACCGTCGCAAGATGGCCGGTGGTGCTCTTCCCCTAAACTGGGGTATGGCTGAGCTTCTGGCCTATGGCACATTGCTCCATGAAGGATTTCCGATCCGTATTACGGGTCAAGACGTGCGTCGCGGTACATTCTCTCACCGACATGCTGTTGTGTTTAATCAGAAAGATGGCGAAGCCTATCTGCCATTAACAAACTTGGCCGATGACCAGCCACGTTTTGATATCTACGATTCAGTGTTATCCGAAGAAGCCGTACTGGCCTTCGAATATGGCTATGCCACTACCGCGCCAGCAGGACTCATTATCTGGGAAGCCCAGTTTGGTGATTTCGCCAATGGTGCCCAGGTTGTTATCGATCAGTTTATCGCCAGTGGTGAGCACAAGTGGGGCCGTTTATCCGGTCTAACAATGATGCTGCCCCATGGTTTTGAAGGGCAGGGGCCAGAGCATAGCTCGGCACGTCTAGAGCGCTTCTTGCAGCTTTGTGCAGAGCACAACATGCAGATCTGTAACCCAACCACCCCGGCACAGATTTTCCACCTGCTACGTCGTCAGGCGATTCGCCCTATGCGTCGTCCGCTAGTGATTATGAGTCCCAAGTGGATTTTGCGTCACAAGCTGGCAACCTCTTCATTGGAAGAGCTGGCTAACGAAGAGTTCCTCAATGTTATCGGCGATAGCAGCATAGATATGGCAGGGGCAAAACGCGTTGTACTCTGCTCTGGTAAGGTTTATTACCATCTGCTAGAAGAGCGTGAAGCCCGCGGCATCACCGATGTTGCGCTGGTGCGTTTAGAGCAACTGTATCCATTCCCCGATGATGAATTGGAAGAGATACTCAAAGCCTACAGCAATATTAAAGATATCGTCTGGTGTCAGGAAGAGCCAATGAACCAGGGCGCCTGGTACAGCAGTCAGCACCATATGCGCCATGTAATACAGCGCACACACCCGCAGCTACACCTTAGCTATGTTGGCCGCGAGAGTTCAGCGGCACCGGCAGCGGGTTATATGTCTGTTCATTTAGAAGAGCAGAAGAAATTTATTGATGAAGCACTAAGCTTCACCTCATAACAACACTCTTATAACAAGACTAGGAATAGATTAATGGCCATTGAAATCAAGGCACCCACCTTCCCAGAATCTGTACAAGAAGGCACATTAGCCACTTGGCACAAAAACGTTGGTGACAGCGTTACGCGTGACGAGCTACTTGTTGATATTGAAACAGACAAAGTTGTGCTTGAAGTTGTAGCCCCAGCAAACGGCATTTTGACCGAAGTACTTAAAGCCGAAGGCGACCTAATCGAGAGCAATGAAATTATTGCCCGCATCGAAGAGGGCGCAGCAGCTGCGGCCGGAACTGCTACACCAGCGGCAAAGCAAGAAGAAGCCGACATTCAGGTAGCAGAGTCTCTGGTAAACCCAGCGGCTAAAAAGCTAGCTGATGAACGTAACATTGATCTGGCTCAGATTACGGGTACCGGCAAAGGTGGCAGAATCACTAAAGAAGACGTGGTTAACTTTACACCAGCGCCAGCGGCGCCTGCTGCTTCAGCACCTACAGCCACAGCAGTACCTGCAGAGTTGATGGAAGGCGGAGAGCGTGTTGAGCGCCGTGTTGCCATGAGCAGAATGCGCTCGCGCATTGCCGAGCGTCTTCTTGATGTGACGCAAAATACAGCCTCATTAACCACCTTTAACGAAGTGGATATGTCGGCTCTTATGGGACTGCGCAAACAGTACCAAGACGAATTTACCAAAACTCACAATGGCCAGCGTTTAGGCTTTATGGGTTTCTTTGTTAAGGCAGCCGTTGAATCGTTAAAGCGTTTCCCGCTGGTGAATGCCTCTATAGATGGCACAGACATTGTGTACCATGGCTTCCAGGATATCGGCGTTGCCGTTTCAACCGACCGTGGCCTAGTGGTACCTGTTCTGCGCAATGCCGAGAACATGAGCATCGCGACTGTTGAGAGCTCTATTGGCGAGTACGCTGGTAAAGCACGCGATGGGAAATTAAGCATTGAAGAAATGACCGGCGGTACCTTCACAATTACCAATGGTGGCGTCTACGGATCATTGCTTTCAACCCCAATTATCAACCCGCCACAGTCTGCAATTCTGGGCATGCACACCATCCAGAAGCGTCCGGTAGCGGTAAACGGTCAGGTGGAGATTCGTCCTATGATGTATCTGGCACTGTCTTATGATCACCGTCTGATCGACGGCAAGGAAGCGGTACAATTTTTGGTTACGATCAAGCAGTTAATTGAAGATCCAGCTAAGATTTTACTTGAAATATAACACGTAAGTTACTGATAAATAGGTATATTAAATGTCTGATAAATATGATGTTGTAATCATCGGCAGCGGTCCTGCTGGTTATGTCGCTGCTATTCGTGCTGCTCAGTTAGGGCTCAAAACAGCCTGTATTGAGAAGTGGAAAAACAACGAAGGCCAGGGCGTTAACGGCGGAACCTGCCTAAACGTTGGCTGCATCCCGTCTAAAACATTGTTAGACAGCTCGTTTAAATATTATGAAGCCAAAGAAGAGCTCGGCATTCACGGTATTACCACCAAAGGCGTGGCCATGGATATTCCTGCCATGCTCAAGCGCAAGAACAGCATCATTGACCAGCTCACTAGCGGCATCGCTGGGTTGTTTAAAGCCAATGGCGTTACTGCCTTATATGGCACAGGCAAGTTGCTGGCAGGCAAGAAAGTAGAGCTCACCGACAACGACGGTGTTGTGTCTGTTATCGACGCCGACAATGTTATCTTGGCGTCAGGCTCACTGCCTATTGCCATCCCCGTTGCCAAAGTTGATGGCGATTTGATTCTAGATTCCACTGGCGCCCTAGAAATTGGCGAAGTGCCCAAGCGTTTAGGTGTTATTGGCGCCGGCGTTATTGGTTTGGAGTTGGGTTCTGTTTGGAACCGTTTGGGTTCCGACGTGGTTCTGCTCGAAGCAATGGAAGACTTTTTGGCCATCATGGACAAGGGCATTGCCAAAGAGTCTAAAAAAATCTTCACCAAGCAGGGTCTCGATATCCGCTTGGGTGCCCGTGTTACCGGTACCGAGATTAAAGGCAAGACTGTCGAAGTCACCTTTATGACCACCGATGGCTCCGAGCACAAAGAAACCTTCGATAAGCTAATTGTCTGTGTCGGCCGTCGCGCCTTCACCGATGGCTTGTTAGCCGACGACAGTGGTGTGCAGTTAGATGAACGCGGTACCGTGTTTGTTAACGACCAATGTGCCACCAATATGACCGGCGTTTATGCCATTGGCGATTTGGTTCGTGGCCCAATGTTGGCCCACAAAGGTTCAGAAGAGGGCGTAATGGTTGCCGAGATTATCGCCGGCCACAAAGCCCAGATGAACTACGACATCGTGCCTAATGTTATTTATACCCATCCAGAGGTTGCCTCTGTGGGTCGCACCGAAGAACAGCTTAAAGCGGCAGGGGAGCCTTTCAACGTAGGCACCTTCCCATTCGCAGCCAGTGGCCGTGCCATGGCCGCTAACGATACAGAAGGCATGGTAAAAATTATTGCCCATGCAGACACAGACCGAATTTTGGGATGTCACATTGTAGGCCCAAGTGCCGCCGACCTAGTACAGCAGGTGGCTATTGCCATGGAGTTTGGCTCAAGCGCAGAAGATTTAGGTATGACCGTATTTGCACACCCGACATTGTCGGAAACCGTTCATGAGGCAGCCTTGGCTGTGAATGGTGCTGCCATTCATATGCCCAATCGCAAGCGTCGCAAATAACAAAATTAAACATACCTTTTAACAGCCCAGAGCATTCATAAAATGTTCTGGGCATTTATCCATCCGAAAGATTTAACGGGAAGAGAAGTATGAACCTGCACGAATATCAGGGTAAGCAGCTATTTGCTGAGTACGGACTGCCAGTGTCTAAGGGCATTGCTGCACAGACTCCAGAGGAAGCAGTTGCTGCTGCCGATGTAATTGGCGGAGAGAAGTGGGTAGTTAAAGCCCAGGTCCACGCTGGTGGTCGCGGTAAAGCGGGCGGCGTAAAGCTGGTCAGTACCAAAGCCGAAATCGAAGAGTTCTCCAAAAAGTGGTTGGGTAATAACCTAGTCACTTACCAGACAGACGCCAATGGCCAGCCGGTCAGCCGTATTCTGGTAGAGACCTGCACTGAAATTGATCAAGAGCTATATCTTGGTGCCGTTGTCGACCGTGCAAGCCGTCGCATTATCTTCATGGCCTCAACCGAAGGTGGTGTTGAGATCGAGAAAGTAGCAGAAGAGACTCCCGAGAAAATTCTTAAAGCGATTATTGATCCGGTCACTGGCGCACAGCCATATCAGGGTCGTGATCTAGCTTTCAAATTGGGCCTGAAAGGCGTCCAGATTAAGCAATTTGTAAAGATCTTCTTAGGTCTGGCCAAGCTGTTTAAAGAGAAAGATTTAGAGCTATTAGAAGTTAACCCACTGGTTATCACCGACGAAGGCAATCTTCACTGCCTAGACGCCAAAGTGATTATTGATGGCAACGCTATGTACCGTCAGCCAGCGATTAAAGAAATGCATGATCCCTCACAGGAAGATGCTCGCGAAGCCCATGCTGCTTCGTTTGAACTCAACTACGTTGCCCTAGACGGCAATATTGGTTGCATGGTAAATGGCGCTGGACTGGCCATGGGTACCATGGATATCGTTCACCTACACGGTGGTTCACCGGCCAACTTCCTAGACGTAGGCGGCGGAGCAACCAAAGAGCGCGTAGTAGAAGCGTTTAAAATTATTCTTTCTGATACCAATGTTAAAGCAGTACTGATTAATATCTTCGGCGGCATTGTTCGTTGTGATTTGATTGCTGACGGCGTGATTGGCGCGGTTGAAGAAGTTGGCGTTAAGATTCCAGTGGTTGTTCGCTTGGAAGGTAACAATGCCGAATTGGGAACTAAGAAGCTGGCCGAATCCGGTCTGGCAATTATTGCAGCAACCAGTCTGACTGATGCGGCACAGCAAGTTGTTAAAGCTGCGGAGGCTAACTAAATGTCTATCTTAATTAATCGTGACACTAAAGTTATCTGCCAGGGTTTTACCGGTGGGCAGGGCACTTTTCACTCAGAGCAAGCGATTGAATACGGCACAAAAATGGTCGGTGGTGTAACCCCGGGCAAAGGGGGAACCACTCACCTTGGGCTGCCAGTATTTAACACCGTTGCTGAAGCGGTTGAAGTAACTGGTGCTGAGGCATCGGTTATCTATGTACCGGCGCCATTTTGCAAAGACTCTATTCTTGAAGCCGCTTACTCAGGCCTTAAGCTGGTTGTCTGTATCACTGAAGGTGTTCCCACTCAGGACATGCTCGACTGTAAAGTGGTTTGCGATAGCTTGGGTGTACGCCTGATAGGCCCTAACTGCCCGGGTGTTATTACTCCTGGCGAATGTAAGATCGGCATTATGCCAGGTCACATTCACCTGCCGGGCAAAGTCGGCATCGTATCTCGTTCCGGTACTCTGACTTATGAAGCCGTTAAGCAGACCACTGATTACGGTTTTGGTCAGTCTACCTGTGTCGGTATTGGTGGCGATCCGATTCCCGGATCAAGCTTTATCGATATCCTGGCGCTGTTTGAAAAAGATCCAGCGACCGAAGCGATTGTCATGATCGGTGAGATTGGCGGAACCGCTGAAGAAGAAGCCGCTGCTTATATTAAAGCTAATGTAACCAAGCCTGTTGTCTCCTACATTGCCGGTGTTACTGCACCTGAAGGCAAGCGTATGGGCCATGCTGGCGCGATTGTTTCCGGTGGCAAGGGTACTGCAGACGAGAAGTTTGCAGCGCTTGAAGACGCTGGTGTTAAGACTGTTCGCAGCCTGGCTGATATTGGTGCTGGCCTGAAAGAAATTACCGGTTGGTAATGGGTAGGTTCTTTTAAGGTTTAAAAAAAAGCGGCTCTCGGGCCGCTTTTTTTATGCCTGGCAGAATGTATGTCTTGTCTGCGGTTCCTCATATTGTGCTCAGACCAGATCCGGTTTGTTATCTCAGAGGAATATGACTGATCCGAATAACTCAGCCATCGACCTGATTGGTAATCCACAATGTCTGATAGGGCTCCATCGCCACCGATTGCATCAGGCCATCGCAGGGCAACTGACTAATCAAATCCACCCAGTTTTCATTGTCGATCAAATTGATATCCGAGAGGTTTAATACCTGAACCTCAGCAGTGATATTACTGACACAAAAAATACTCTGCTGGCGATCAATACTCTGCCGCCAAAACCCAAATAGCCCACTGCCCAGATGCAGAGTGAACTGCGTGGCATTGGGATGGAAGGCGGATTGTCGGCGACGAATTTTCAACAGCTCACTAATCCCACTAAACACCTGATGCTCAGAACTCTTAGCATCCGCCAGTCGGCCCTGAAGCTCGCTGTACTGCCACTGATGGCGATTAATCGCGCGGTTGTGACCGGCATTTTCAACACGCTGATAATCATTGCGCGTGCCTACCAGGCTGTGGATATAGATTCCAGGCACCCCTTCAAGGGCAAACATAATGGCATGGGCGCAGAGAAAGCGCTGCAGTCCCCATTGATCCGGCCCCTCAGTGGTGCCCTGTAGGGCATCAAACAGTGAGATATTAATCTCATAGGGCTTGCGTTGCCCCTTATCTCCAGTGCGCCAAGAAATACGCCCACCAAAGGATTGCAGAGTCTCGGCAAGAGTGTCGATTTCACTTTCCTGAAGTAGACCCTCGGCAGGTCGCAGGCCAATACCATCGTGAGAGGCAATAAAATTGAAGTAGGCTGTCCCATTGCGCGCTGGTGGCATGCTCATCATCCACTGCTTGAGATAATTACAATCACCGGTGATCAAACTATTGACCAATAGCGGCGGCAGGGAAAAGTTATACACCCAGTGAGCTTCATTGGCATTGCCAAAGTAAGCCAAATTCTCGCGGTTGGGAATATTGGTTTCGGTGACAATAATCGCATCGGGCTGGGCATGTTCGATCAACGTGCGCAGCAGGCGAACCACTTCGTGGGTCTGCTCCAAATTAATACAGCTGGTGCCCGGTTCCTTCCACAAAAACGCCACTGCATCGAGGCGAAAAATACGCACGCCGCTATCCAAGTACTGGCGAATAATACGGACAAACTGTTTCAGTACTTCTGGGTTGCGAAAATTAAGATCCACCTGATCATGACTAAAGGTACACCAGACAAACTGACTGCCCCTGACCGTCTCAACCTCCTTCAGCAGGGCATTGGTGCGAGGGCGCACCACGGCGCTAAGATCATCATCCGGCGAGGCGGTGGCAAAGAAATTGCGCCCAGGATCGCGGTCGTTGAGAAAGTTTTCAAACCAGGGGCTGCGTGCTGAGCAATGGTTGATGACCAAATCGGACATCAGCGAGTAGTCCGCGGCTATAGCCTCAATATCCCTCCAGTCGCCGAGGGATTCATTGACACTGGAATAGTCGAGAACAGAAAAGCCATCGTCGGAGGTGTAGGGATAAAAGGGCAGTATATGCACCCCATTAATACAGTCTTCCACATAGCGATCTAAAAATCGTTTGAGGGTTTTCAGGGGTTTTTCGTTTGGCTGCAATACCGTGTCACCGTAGGCGATGACTAGACAGTCTTTTTCGTCCCAGTGATTGATATAGCGGGTGGGTTCATGGCGGGCGGGTTTGGTGGTGGCCTGTTGCAGTCCCATAAGCTCAATTAGCTGGTTGCTCAGCTGCTTATGGTTTTGGCTGTCAACAGCATCCACGCCCTCATAAATAGTGGTCAGATGGCGGGTGAGTGCATCAGCAAGATGGTTTGGGTTCATAGTGTTAGCGGCCTTAGCGCTGATTAAATTCTTCGGTGTCTGCCTCTACCGCAGCGACCAGCTGTTCAAAAATATCGGGCACAGCGCTGATAACCCGGTTCCAACTGGGAATAAACGGCTTCTCCATGGGGCTGGTAAAAAACACCTCCCCAGCCTTAATAATATTTTCCGCAAACATCTCCACGGCTTTTTCTTCCTCGTGAATATCCAGGGTTAAGCCATTCATAATTGCGTCGTTATGGCAGGTCTCAACTATATCCAGGGCCATGCGATAGTAGGTTGCCTTGAGCGACCTAAAGGCTTCATGACTAAACACCACACCCTGGGTGGCAAGCTTGCGGAATAGCGCCTTGGCAATATCGATGGACATTTTCGACAGGCCATCTTGGTCATTGTCCAGCGACAGGTTCTGATGCTTGTGATCGTAGTTATCGGCAATATCCACCTGGCAGAGACGATTGCTGGCGTAATTGCGGTGCATCTCCGAGAGCACGCCGATCTCTAGGCCCCAGTCGCTGGGGATACGGATATCGTTAAGCACATCCCGGCGAAAGGAAAACTCCCCAGCCAAGGGATATCTAAAGCTGGCCATATAGTTGAGATAGTCAGTGTGGCCGACGGTCTTTTTAAGCGCACTCAACAGGGGCGAGACTAATAGACGCGATACGCGGCCATTGATTTTGCCATTGGCGACACGGGCGTAATAGCCTTTGCAAAACTCATAGCTAAAGCGCGGATTGGCGACAGGGTAAATGAGGCGGGCGAGTAATTCGCGATCATAGGTGGTGATATCACAGTCGTGCAGAGCCACCGATTCAGTCTTATTTGAGGCCAATGTGTAACCCATGCAATACCAGACATTGCGGCCTTTGCCCATTTCTTTGGGCGCCAAGTCGAGTTTTTGCAGTTTGGCATCCAAGGCTTTTAAACGGGGGCCATCGTTCCACAGCACTCTGTGGTGCTGGGGCAATACCGAGAAAAATTCCAGTGCCTGGCGATATTCTTGCTCGTTAGCGCGGTCGAGGCCAATAACAATCTCTGTCAGGTAGGGCACCTGTTTTAACTCTTTAACAATACCCTTTAGGGCATCGCCCTGAAGCTCTGAATAGAGCGACGGCAATATCAGCCCCATGGGTCTGGATTTAGAAAATGTCAGCAGCTCAGCCTCCATAGTCTCAACCGATCGCTTGGAGAGATTATGTAAAGTAGTGATCACGCCGTTTTGATGGAAGTCGCCCATGATTAAGTCTCTTTTATTGTTGGTTATGACTACTTGTTTTTAGTTGGAATATTTATTGGATTTTTCGAGCCACAGACTGACCCCTTCAACCCAGCCGAGAGGACCGATCTGTTGGCTGGTGTAGGAATCGTGGCTGCGCTTTAAGATTGGTGGCGAACGGTCATCAGCCCTGATTACCAGTGCCGATGAAGCGACTTCAAGCATGGCCACATCATTGTCGCCATCGCCAATAGCCAGTGTTTCACAATGCTTTGGCTCAGTTATGCTGGCCTCACGGTGATAGAGATCACGCAACTGGAGCATGGCGCGACCTTTGTCGACATCACCGCCAATATTTAGAAAACGGCCGCCCTGTAAAACTTTGGCACCAGCCTCTTTTAAACGGCAGACAAAGCTGATTTTGCGCTGCTTAGAGCCAATCCAGTGCACCGGTTCACTGTGTTCTCGCTGGTTGGCTAACTCGGCAGCGTTGAGTTCGAGACCGGTAATCGCCGCCACACCGGCAGCACCGGAAGCGGCATAAATGGAGTCAAAGGTTTCAAACTCACCCTTAAAATCGGCGGCTCGTTCGGCGAGAAGCTGCTGCCACTTGGCTCGGCGGGGCACATTGCGCAGCACCCAAAAACCGTCTTCTAAAATAGCGTGCTCAGGCTGAGTTTTAAAATAGCGACTGGGAATATAAATAGCCGCGCCATTCTCAACAATAAAGGGGTGACGGTTTTTAAGCTGCCCACGCAGGGTCATCACTTCAGCAAAGGTTTTACTGGTAATGGGAATCACCGGTATATTCAGCGTCTCAAGTTCGGCGAGCAATGGCCGCGCAGGGGCAAAACTGTAGCTGTGGTGGTCGAGAAGACTGCCGTCGAGATCAGTAAAGATGAGTCGCATAGTGATTTTATCCTCTCCCTGTCGGTTATATTAGAGTTGCTGATCTATAGCCTGCGGGCACTGTTTTGGTGCGCGGGAATAATGCTATGCGCCAATCTGGGCCTGCTGTCATCGCTGTATTTTCTCTGTTTGCCCTATTAACAGGCATCTGCTGTTGAAAATAGGGCGCTTTATTGGCCGCAGGGCTCTGTATGGGTTTTGAGCGCTGCTGGGCTGCTATGGTTATTGCAGAATTCGTGCCAAGCAGCGGCGGATATTTCTGCTACTGAATATGAGCCTCTCGTATTTACATGGCCGCTGATTAAAGGTACAAAGGGTTAAAAAAGGGCGTCAGTTAAGCGCCGCAGTGATTGCCTTCAGGCGACAACTCATCATTATAAAAATAAAAAAACAGAGGCTTCAGTATGTCGAACACACCAGAGATCGGATTGGGCTACACCATTTTGCGCCGCGCGGAACTCTCACCTGAGCGCAGAGCCCTAACCTTCGAGGGCAAGACCTCGACCTTCGAAGAATTTGGTCAGCGTATTCGCAAGCTTGCGGCTGTGCTGCGTGCCGGCGGCGTCTGTCGCGGTGATCGGGTGGGCTATATTGGCCTCAATCATCCTGTGTTTTTGGAAGCGCTCTACGCCTGTAGTTGTCTGGGAGCGATTTTCGTGCCGCTCAACTTCCGCCTCACTGGCCCCGAGATGCGCTATATCGCCAACGATGCCGGTATTCACACCCTGCTCGCCGACAATGGCCTGGTCTCCCTAGTGGATCAAGAGCGAGATAATCTGGTCTGTCAGCGTTATATCAGTATTGAGGAGGATGCGATCAACTGGGAGCCTCTGGAAGCATTGATGACCGCTAGCCAGCCGCTGCAATTGATTGAACAGGTGGACGCCGATGAAGTGGCCTTTATCATGTATACCTCGGGCACCACGGGCCTGCCTAAAGGCGCCATGCTCACCCATGGCAATCTGTTTTGGAACAGTGCCAATTCATCTTATGGCGAAGACTTTATGGGTGCCACCACACTCACCTGTGCGCCGCTATTCCATATTGGCGGGCTCAATGTCACCACCTTGCCGTCTCTGGCACGGGGTATTGAAGTGGTGCTGATTCGTTCCTTTGATGCCGCAGAAGTGTTGGCGGCACTGGAAAAATATTCCGTGTCGAGCATGTTTGGTGCGCCGACCATGTTCTTGATGATGAGCCAGCACGAGACCTTTGCCACCACCGACTTAAGTCATATTGGCGCCTTTGTAGTCGGCGGTGCGCCAGTACCGGTGCCGCTGATTAATCTTTATAGCGAGCGCGGTGTGCGCTTCTGCCAGGGCTATGGCCTAACCGAAACCTCACCCTTTGCAACCATGCTTGAAACCAGTATGGCACTGAAAAAGGTCGGTTCAGCTGGCCGACCGCCGATGTTTACCGAAGTGCGCATAGTTGATGGTGAGAATAAACCGCTGCCTGCGGGGAAGCATGGTGAAGTCTGTGTCCGCGGCCCCAACGTGCTTAAGGGTTACTGGAACCGCCCCGAAGCCACAGCCGATGCGATCGATGTTCAGGGTTGGTTTCACAGTGGTGATATAGGCTATTTCGATGATCAGGGTTACCTATTTCTCTGTGACCGGGTAAAAGATATGGTGATTTCCGGTGGTGAAAATGTCTATCCCGCAGAAGTTGAAAGTATTCTCTATGGTCATAGTGCCGTGGTTGAAGTTGCGGTGATTGGATTGCCTGATGAGAAATGGGGTGAGGCGGTGACTGCCGTGGCAGTGGTAAAAGAGGGCAGTACTTTAGAGCTTGAAGAGTTGCGTGAGTTTGCCAGTCAGAGTTTGGCGAAGTATAAGCTGCCGAGTAGACTTTATTTTCTCGATGAGCTGCCGCGCAATCCTGCGGGCAAGGTGCAGAAGTTTAAGATTAAGGACCAGCTCGTTTCCTATGACGATATTCCCAGCTAAAAGATTCAGTTAGGTTGCGCTTTTCTACAGATGATAAAAATAATTTTAGTCGGCTTAATGCGGCAATATAGGTAAAGGGAATCATGGATTACTTGTCACTTTTCAGAATGCCAAAACCGATGAAAATAACAGGAAGATCATCGAGTATTACCAATGCATTTATCAATTCAATTATTCCGATAATTGTGCCGACCAATGAGCAAGTGAAGGAGGCCCTTGATATTCTCGGCATGGATCACGACAAATTCGAATGCTCATACTGTGGCTCTACCGCCACAGAATGGGATCATCTAAGGCCTTTAGTCTTAAACAAGAAGCCTACGGGTTATGTATCAGAAATTCATAATCTGGTACCGGCATGTGGAAAATGTAATCAGTCAAAGGGCAATAGGGAATGGGATTCCTGGATTATAAGTACAGCAAAGTTATCACCTAAAAGTAGAGGTGTTAAAGGTTTAGAGGATCGAATTAAACGGCTGTCAGCTTATGACAAATGGCTAGAGCCGACAGTAGTTGATTTTGAAATGATTGTAGGCAAAGAAAAATGGGAGCAGCATTGGGAAAATTGGCAGCTTGTACAAAACACAATGCGCGAAGCTCAGACGTTAGCAACTGATATTAATCAGAAAATAGCTAAATCATATGGAAAGCTTTAACAATAATGTCAAATCGATTCGTAAAACAGCCTTGAGCCCAGAGTAAAAGTTTTCAACTTTTACGAAAATAGCCCTGAGTCCAAAGTAAAAGTTTTCAACTTTTACGAAAATAGCCCTGAGCCAAAAGTAAAAGTTTCCAACTTTTACGAAAACAACCCCTGTACAAACCAGCGATCCGTCCCAGCCTGCTTAAACAGCCAATACCGCGAACCCTGATTATCGCAAGCCAAGTAATAATCACGCTGCTGATCAGTCTGCCACCAGTTGTCACTTAGCCTCTGTGGGCCGCTTAGAATATACAGCGGCTGACGCCAAAACAACTGCTGGTTACGCAACTGAATGGCAATAGGCTTGGGCAATAACCAGAGAGGTTGCAGACCACTGTGCTCAATACTCAATTGCTGATACTCCCCCGGCGCGACAATCTTTCCCGCTTCCTCGGGTAAATAATTATTCCCCAGGGCTGGCTGTTGCAGAGCCTCTGGCCCCAGCCTTGCACGCAAACTATCAATCAGCCGACCCGCCTCAACGCTCTCTTCACCAACTAGCGCAGAGCCAAACAAATCCAACCCCTCCGGCAGGCCATCAACAAAATCATCGCTGGATAATATAATCGTTTCTATGCTGGCGGGTAAGTCTATTCGCTCTAATTGAAGGCGGCTTAAATCAAGTAACATCGGCCAGCTGTTCTGATTTCCCGAAAGGCTCACAGACATAGAGCTGGGCTCGCCTATTAGGGGCTCAAACCGCCATTCAATTGTACGGCAATAGCACTGGCGAGCTTGCAGATAAATACTCAACCGCTGGAGCAAGGTCTTCATCGGAAACAGTAAACCCTGCTTGCTGAAAATACCCTGAGAGCTCTGCAGTAAATCATCAAAGATCAGCGGCGGCTTAAAGCGCTCCAGTTGACAGGGTTTCTCTCCGAGTAGTAATTTCAGTTGATCGACTATTCCAGCACCAAAGCGACTGGCCAGCTCAGCGCGGGGCAGGGCCAGTAGATCGCCGAGAGAGTTTAATCCGAGCTGATAAAAACTTTGCTGTTGGCGTCGCGGAACCTTGAGTAGGCTCAGTGGTGTTAGGCAAAGCTGTTGTTTTAGCTCGGCGCTCTCAGGCAGCTCATAGCGAAAGCCTGGTCGACATAGCAGACGTGCGGCATCGGCACTACCGGCAATACCCATATCAAGCTGGGTGCAGCGAAGGGATAGATTTTTTTGTAATTGCTCAAGTAACTGCCGGTAGCTGTGAAAGAGTTTTTCACAGCCGCTTAATTCAAGCCACAAACCCTGCTCGGCAATAATTACGCCTGGACTGAAACGGTAGGAGATTAATGCCAGCTGTTGCAGGATGGTTTTTTCGCGCTCTGGCTGCTGTTGTAGTGTCAGCAGTTCAGGACAGAGAGCCAGAGCCGTAGAGAGTGACAGATGCGCTTCTACACCAGATTGTTTAGCGCTGTCATTGCAGCATAAAACACGCACCGCATTGTTTTCTTGGCCGACAACGGCAATCGGTTTTTGCCTCTGCTCGTCGGTGTTTAAATCCTCTTGCTGTCTATCGAGAATGGCATCCAGGGGCAGCAACGGGAAGTGCAGATAGAGCCAAATTTTTTCCGGATAACAGTCTGTTACCCCTGTCGCGGTGGGTAATATTGAAAATCCTTTTCGTCTATTTCCTTTTGCGCCATAGCGCGAAGGTCTCAGGCGTTGAGTCTCTGTTCGCGAGTTTTAAGGCGTGGAATATCCGTTGAAATTGGAATAGTAGGATGGATGCTATTGACCGGCAATTTGGCCAGAGAGGTCTGTGAACTGAGATCCTTACCCCGAGGAATTAACAGCTGCTCTCCCGGTGCCACACCGCGTAGTTTGCGTACACAGAGACGAAGGTTTTTCTCACCGACAGAATCGACCTCTAGGCGCAGGGTGGCAGGTGATGAGGCGGAGAGCGTATTCTCAGAAGCTCCTTTATTAGAGGAGAGCAAAAAGGCCGCATGACCACTGTCCGCAGCAGCCAGTTGCAGCTTGCGCAGATCGCTATAACTGGGCATTTTGTTATCACTCCAGGCCAGTAACAGTGCATTGTTGCGAATACACTGTTCAGCGACCCAGAGCCACTCACGAGCATTTTTACTCTGCACTATAAGCACCTTTTGCAAGGCAATGCCGGCGACAGCCAATGCCGGAGCGTAGGGCTGATATGGCGGGTCGAGCCAGACGCTGAGATGATTGTTTTGGCAGTAGTCTTTGATCGTTGGCAGCAGCAGTGAAAGCTCGCCAATTCCTGGACGTTGGACCAGTAATTCAGTTAGTGCAGCGGTGGGCCAACCACCCTTTAATAGCAGATCAATTTGATCATTGCCGCTAGAGACACTGCGCTGAGTGGGTTTTTGACTCTGTCCGCGCCAGGTATCATGGCGGGCGAGGAGTTTTGTTATTATTTCAGTATTGGGCATAGGTGGGCGCTCTTGATATACTGTTAATATATACAGTATTCTGCCAAATGTCACTGCGGAATTTCATTTCAGTGCTTATGATTGAAGAGGGTTGGTAGCAGTATTCTGAGGCCGTAATATTGAACCCAAATCGTCTAAAGTGTTAAGGTGAGCTCCGTTTTACGGCGTCGAGAAAAAAGGCTATGGCCCCAAATACAGCAGCTGAACAGCAGATAAACCCGAACTGGAGCGTTCTTGCTCCGGCCCTTGTGGCTATTTTGCAGGCAGCGGAAAAAGACGGCGCCAATCAACAGCATCTGTTACGAGATTCTGGATTACAGCAAGACCAGCTAGCAATACTCGACCGCCGTTTTCCGGTCGCCAATTATTACAAACTCTATCAACTAGCTGCCGAAGCCTCTGGAAACCCCGATATTGGTCTCTCGGTGGGTCGTATCATCTATCTTAAAGGGCTCAACCTACAGCTCTATACCTGCTCACTGTGTAAATCCTTTCGCGACTACCTCAACTTAATTCCGAGTACCTTAAAGATGCGCGGTGATATAGGTGAAACCACCGCTCATCGCGACGCTAATCTAGTGGAGCTGCGCTGGGAGCCGCTGCTTAAAAGCAGTGGGCTAAAACGTTACTGTAGCGATGAAGTGCTCTCGGCATCTGCGGCCATTATCAACTCACTCTGTGTGCGGCCAGTGCCAGTGGTGAAAGCCAATTTCACCTATCCTCAGCCCCAAGATGCCACTCAGTTAGAAGCCATTTTTGGCCGATCTATCACCTATAATCAGCCTTATAGCAGTCTGTTTTTTGACAGTGCCGCACTGGATTTCCAGTTGCTTAAGCAGGATTACCAAGAGGGGCCGGATCTGAGCAAGCCCTTTAGTGAATTGTTTGAAACTGATCAAGCGGTCGACGAGTTTTTAGCCAATCTCAAGTCCTTTATGATGCGTCGTTTGCCTGAAGGCGAAGTGAGCATTGATAAGCTTGCCAGTTTGATGAATATCTCCCGACGCACATTGCAGCGTCGCCTCTCCGATCGTGGCACTAACTTTTTACAAGTGCTTCAGGAGGTGCGTTCGCGTATGGCCCTGCGCTATCTCTCTGATGATCGTCTGGGTATAACCGAGATTGCTTTTCTGTTGGGCTATGCCGATCAAGGTTCATTCTCCAGCGCCTTTAAAAGTTGGCACGGCATGTCCCCAAGAGATTTTCGCCGCAAGTGAAAAGCCCGCAGGGCTTTTCATCCTGAGAGAGCGCAGCGAACCGAAGGATCTCCAGAAGTTAAAGAGCCCGCAGGGCTTTTCATCCTGAGAGAGCAACCTTTCATTGTCATCCCGACCGCAGTGGAGGGATCTCCTGCAGCTGACAGCGGGCCCTTAGGCTTGGCTGGTACTTTTCAAACGCAGGTGCCTGTGTGAGGAGATCCTTCGGCTACGCTCAGGATGACAGGTTGGGTGGTGGTATGACGGTTACCTTGCCCGCCACGCGCTTCGTCATTCGGCTACTTTTTGATGCCACCCACATTGTCATCCCGTCAGAGCAATTTTTTATGTCATCCCGACCGCAGTGGAGGGATCTCCTGCAGTTGGCAGCGTGCTTTTGGGGTTGGGTGGTTTTTTCAAAGCAGGTGCCAGTGTGAGGAGATCCTTCGACTACGCTCAGGATGACAGGCTGAGGTGGTTCAGAGTGACATGGCAACCTTTCATGTTATTCCAGCGACATTGTCATCCCGACAGAGATTCTATGTCCAAAATCAACTCATTCCGCCACTTGGCATTGATTCCCCTAAAGATGGCGCTTATTCCCAAGCTGGCAAACAGCGGCCTGCCTAGTATCGAAGTATAAAACCCTAATCTTCAATCTGTGGAAAAACCCCTATGTCTCTCGATTTCGATAGCGCCCGCCTAAACAACAGCTACCTAACCGCTGAACACGAGGAATGGCGTGCCCAGCTGCGGCGCTTTTTCGATCGCGAGGTGATTCCTTTTGCTGATCAGTGGGATGAGGAGGGTGCGCTTCCGGATGAGCTGTGGCCCAAGGCTGCGGCGGTGGGGATTCTCGGTTTGGGCTATCCGGAAGAGTTTGGCGGTGTCTCTGAGGGCATCGATATCTGGCACAAAAATATCCTCAATGAGGAGATGGCGCGGATTGCTGTTGGCGGTTTGAGTGCGACTTTAATGGTCCATGGAATTGGCTTGCCGCCGGTGCTTAACTTTGCCAGCGACTCAATCAAGCAGGAAGTTGCGCCACCGGTTTTGGCGGGTACTAAACGAATTTCTCTGGCGATTACCGAGCCGGGAGCCGGTTCTGATGTGGCGCATTTAACCACTACTGCTAGGCTCGATGGTGATCACTACCTGGTCAATGGGTCGAAAACTTATATCACTGGCGGCATGAATGCTAATTGGTTTACGACGGCTGTGCGCACTGGCGGTGAAGGGGCAGGGGGCGTTTCGGCCTTGCTGATTCCGGCGGATTTGGCGGGTGTGTCGCGTACCGCTCTAGATAAAAAACAGGGTTGGTGGTGTTCGGATACGGCGACGATTTATTTTGATAATGTCCGTGTGCCGGTGGGCAATTTGGTCGGTCAGGAGAATCGTGGGTTTAGTGTGATTATGACTAACTTTAATTCCGAGCGACTGGCTATGTCTGTGGCGATGGAAGCTTTTTCACGGGTCTGTTTGGAGGATGCGGTGAACTGGGCGCGGGAGCGCAAGACCTTTGGACAGCGGTTGGCGGATCATCAGGTGATTCGGCATAAGATCGCGGAGATGAAGCAGCGGATTAATGCCACTCAGTGCTATCTCAATCAGATATCCGCTGAGGTAGAGGCCGGTCGTGAGCATGCTGGGGATATTGCGCTGTTAAAGGTGCAGTCGAGTCAGACGATGGAGTTTTGTGCCCGGGAGGCGATGCAGATTCTTGGGGGTATGGGCTATATGCGTGGCGGTCGTGTGGAGCGGATTTATCGCGAGGTGCGGGTCAATGCCATCGGCGGTGGCTCTGAGGAAATTATGCGAGATCTGGCGGCGCGCCAGTATGGTCTCTAGCAGAAGAACCTGTCTGGCAGACAAAAAAATACCCCGGTTCATATAAGTGAGCGGGGTATTTTTATATTCACAGAAAACTCATTCCTGAGCTGTTATGCAAGCAATGGTCCGAGCTTCATGGCAATGCCCATGTCGCCTTGAATCTTTAGCTTGCCAGACATAAATGCCATGGTGCCGTCGAGCTTGCCCTCGGCCATCAACATAAAGTTCTCTAGGCTCAGGGCCATAGTGCACTGGGCTTCAATATCATCGCTGCTGATGACGTTGGGAACCTGTGTTGCGTCGAGAACGATATGGCCGTCATCGCCGAAATCAAATTTAAGGATCGCGCCTAAACCACAATCTTCGCCAATTTTTTCTTTTAAGCCTGCTGTTACTGCATCCAAAGACATATGTTTCTCCCCATCGTTAGAATTATATAGAAGCTGGTATGCTAGCTCCTTAAAGATATTTTCAGCTGTACTGTAAAAATGTCTGACGGATAAATCAAGACATAATCTATGCCAATGTCGGCTACTCGACAGCAGACTGAGATGATTGGAAGCGGATAATGACATTTGTACTGCTGATACATTAGACTCCAGCCCAGTTAGCAATCAAAAAATAAGAATAATAAGAATAATAAGAATAATAAGAATAAGAAGAGTGTCTATGCATCAGACAGCAGCAGTGGATCAAACAAAAGCATCACCAAGGGCAATGGGCATTCTGTTGTTTCTCACAGTGCTCAATATTCTCAATATGGTCGACCGCACCCTTATCGCCAGCTTTGGGCCGCAAATTATTGCCGATCTAAATTTGACGGACTCCCAGTTTGGTGCCCTGACCGGTTTTATCTTTGTTTTTTTCTACGCCATTATGGGGCTGTTTATGGGGGCCTTGGCTGATCGTTTCCATCGGCCTCGACTAATCGCTGCGGGTCTGCTGTTGTGGAGTGTGCTGACGGCCGTTTCCGGGGCGACAAAAACCTTCTTGCAGATTGGTCTGGCGCGGCTGTTTATTGGCGTCGGCGAGTCCACCATGACCCCTTCATCCATGTCGATGATTTCTGATCTATTTCCTCAGCGCCAGCGCGGCACGGCGGCGGGGCTATATTATTTAGGTGTTCCTCTGGGTGCTGGCGGTGCCTTTATTGTCGCCGGTGTGCTGGGGCCTATGATTGGCTGGCGCAACTGTTTCTTTCTGCTCGGGGGCATAGGTATTGTCCTGGCGGGCGTGCTCTATAGGGTCAAAGACCCTCAGCGCGGCGCTATGGAGCCTGCGGTTGATGCCAGTGCGCCGAAGATCAAAGAAGCGAGCGGCTGGCGTGAAACCCTGCCGGAGATCTTGTTGGTAATCAAAGCCAACCCTGCATTGGCCTGGACCATGCTCGGGGCGATTTTTTTACATATTCCACTGGGTGCGGGCAACTTTGTAATGGTGTGGATGGAGCGCGAACGGGGTTTTGAACTGGCGGAGATTCAGTCCCTGTACGGCCTGATCTATATTATCTTCGGCACTGCCGGCACCTTTTTAGGCGGCTTTCTCAGTGACTGGTATCAGTCGCGCTGGAAGGGCGGGCGGATCCGTTTTCTCGCTATTCTGATGTTGGCGGTTGCGCCTTTGACCCTAGCCTTTCGCTTTGCCTCGCCGGATTCGCCGATGTTTTTTATCGCACTGGCTTTCGCGCTGTTTAGTGTCAGTTCCTTTTACGGTCCGGCTTTTTCCACAGTCCAGGATCTCACGCCAGTGCGTCTTCGCGGTTTGATGACGGCCTTGCTGTTGGTCGCCTGTAATCTGGTGGGTATGGGCCTTGGTGCGCTGATGACCGGTCTTATCAGTGATCTGTTAACCGCTGCTCAGGTGTTTGAGCCTGTGACCAAAGCGCTGTTAGTCGGGGATGGCTTCGGCTTCTTTGCTGCGCCGAGCTTTATTATGGCCTCGATTTATCTGGAGCGAAATCGGCGGGCTGCTGCCGCAAAAGCTGCGATTGAGGCCTAAGAGCCGATAATAAAGGAATGTCATCGACCCTTATATAGATGGCGTCTTATCCAAAGAGAAGGCGACGCTGCGATAGTACTATTTTACTCTTGTATTTAGGGTAAATAGCACTGCGCACAAGTCGCTCTGGGGAGTTGTTACATGCCGAAGAAAACACTACGAATAGCCGGTGCCAGTGGGTTTTGGGGCGATGCTACTCACTCCACCTCACAGCTTTTAAATCAGTCTAGCGTAGACTTTATTGTCTACGACTATCTCGCCGAAATTACCATGTCGATCATGGCTCGAGCCCGAGCTAAGAAGCCTGAAACTGGCTATGCCCTGGATTTTGTCAGCGCGGCAATGAAACCCAATTTAAAAGAGATCGCTCGTCAGGGGGTCAAAATTGTCTCCAATGCCGGCGGTGTTAATCCCCAAGCCTGTGCCAATGCGCTGCGCGCGGTGATTGCCGAGCAGGGCTTGGATCTACAGGTGGCCTGTATTATTGGCGATGATCTGTTTGATCAACGCGATTCGCTCGCGCAACAGCAGCACAGTGAAATGTTTAGTGCTGAGCCCTTTCCCCCGGTGGCCAAGATCGCCAGTATCAATGCCTATCTAGGCGCCTTTCCTGTGGCTCTGGCGCTGCAACAGGGCGCGGATATTGTTATCACCGGACGCTGTGTGGACAGTGCCGTGACATTAGGTGCCTGTATCAATCACTTTGGTTGGGGTCGCGATGATCTGGATCAGCTGGCCATGGGTTCTCTGGCGGGGCATATTCTCGAATGTGGGCCTCAGGCAACCGGCGGTAATTTTACCGATTGGGAGCTGGTGGAGAGTCTTGAGACTATTGGCTACCCGATTGCTGAAATCAGCGCGGATGGCAGTTTTGTCTGTTCAAAACCGGCAGACACTGGCGGGCTAGTCTCGGTGGGCACTATCGCTGAGCAGATGGTCTATGAAATTGGCGATCCTCAGGCCTATATTTTGCCGGATGTGGTCTGTGACTTTTCTCAGGTGAAGCTTGAGCAGGTGGGTGAAGACTTGGTGGCGGTGACTGGGGCAACGGGTTTGCCTGCACCCAATACTTACAAGGTTTGCAGTACCTATGGCGACCAATGGCGCGGTGGTCATCTGCTGAGCCTCTATGGCATTGATGCCAGTAAGAAGGCTGAGAAGCTGGCGGCGGCAATCTTTGTTGCATCGCGACGCACACTCAAACTCTATGGCCTGGCGGATTTTAGTGAGACCAGTGTCGAGGTGATTGGCGCGGAATCTCAGTACGGTGCTGAAGCTCAGACTGGACGCTATCGTGAAGTGGCGCTTAAAGTTGCGGCCAAGCACGCTGATGCCGCGGGCATAGGTATTCTGTTAAAAGAGATGACCGGATTGGGTCTGGCGACACCGCCTGGGCTCTGCGGTTTTGCCGGAGGGCGACCCAAGCCTTCTCCTATCGTTAGGCTGTTTTCCTTTGAGCTGCCAAAAGGGGCTGTGACTCCTCAGGTGGAAATCAATGGTCAGCTGATCGACTGTCCCGATACTCAGGGCACAGCGCTGGATCTTCAGTCCATTGTCCGTCCAGCTGCACCGGCACTGCCAATCTCAGACAATCTAGTCGACGTGCCCCTAGTGGCTCTGGCCTACGCCCGCAGTGGCGACAAGGGCAACAGAGCCAATATCGGCATCATCGCCCGCAGGCCCGAATACCTACCGTATATTTACGCGGCTCTAACCGAACAGGCCGTGGCCCAGCGCTTTGCCCACTTTATGCAATCTTCAGCCGACAGGCCGGTTCAGCGCTATCTGATGCCCGGCTGCCAGGGCATTAACTTTTTAATTCACGACGTGCTCGGTGGCGGCGGTATGGCCAGTCTGCGCAATGACTCTCAGGGCAAAGGCTATGGCCAGTTGCTGTTGGACGCACAGATTCCAGTGAGCGCCGAAATAGCGGCTCAGTTGGCTGATTGAATTCTGTAAAAATAATAATAGGGAGACAGCCCGATGGCAGTATTTGCCTCAAAGATAAATACCAGTTCCGAGACTTTTTTGCGCCAGCGCGCCGAGATGCTGGAGTTGGTGGACAAGCTCAATGAGCTCAATGGCCGCGGCCGCATCATTTCTGAGCAGCGCAAGCCGCGCTTTGATAAGCGCGGTCAGCTGACACCTCGGGAACGTCTGGCGCGACTGCTGGATCCGGGCATGCCGTTTCTTGAGATCGGCAATCTCGCCGGCTATCTGGTGGACACGAAAAATCCTGCCAAGTCGATTCCCGGTTCCACAGTGATTGCCGGAATAGGCTTTATATCAGGGGTACGCTGCGTGGTCGTGGTGGATGATAGCGGCATTATGGCGGGTTCTATGACTACGGCCGGTGGCTATCGTCTGCGTCGGGCCGAGCAGATATCTCTGGAACAAAAATTACCCTTTGTGCATTTGGTTGAGAGCGCTGGTGGCGATCTAATGAACTACACCGTGGAAGGCTTTAGTGCTGGTGGCGCATTGTTTGGTGCTCTGGCTCAGCTGAGTAAAGCGGGTATTCCAGTGATCTCTATCCTGCATGGTTCGTCCACGGCTGGCGGTGCCTATATGCCCGGTCTCAGTGACTATGTGATTGCTATCAAGGGCAAGGGCCGCGCCTTTTTGGCGGGACCACCCTTACTCAAAGCGGCCACCGGAGAGATCGCCAGCGAAGAAGAGCTTGGCGGTGCTGAGATGCACGCGACCATTTCAGGTCTGGCGGAATATCTCGCCGAGAACGATGGTCAGGGCATTCAGATCTGCCGCGAACTAATTCAGCGCTTGCAGTGGAATGACGACTGTAGATTGCCCCCTAAACGCAGCTTTGCCGAACCGATTTATGATCCGGATGAGCTGGCCGGTGTGATCCCAACGGATTACCGCACCCCCTACGATATGCGTGAGCTGGTAGCCCGAGTGGTGGATGGCTCAGATTTTCTCGATTTTAAACCGCGCTTTGGTGTCTCCACAGTCTGTATTCAGGCGGAGATCTACGGCCAGGCGGTGGGCATTATCGGCAATAACGGCCCCATAGATCCCCAGGGCGCCAATAAGGTCACGCAGTTTTTACAGCTGCTGGATCAGGCCAATATCCCGGCGCTGTTTTTCCAAAATACCACTGGCTATATAGTCGGCACCCAATCGGAACAGGCGGGCATGATCAAGCACGGCTCGAAGATGATTCAGGCGGTGCGTAATGTGGATATACCGCGCATCACCTTTATGACCGGCGCCAGCTTTGGTGCCGGCAACTACGGCATGTGTGGCCGTGGCTATGATCCGGATTTTCTCTATACCTTTCCCAATGCCCGCATGGGTGTGATGGGCGGCGAACAGGCGGCCAAGACCATGTCCATAGTAGCGCGGGGTAAGGCTGCAGCCATGGGCGTGGAGCCGGATGAGGAACAGCTGGCCCAGCAAGAACAGATGATGGCCCATATCTTCGATTCCCAGTCAGATGCCTTTTACACCTCAGGTCATATGATGGATGACGGCATGATTGATCCGCGGAATATGCGCAGCACATTGGGTATGTTGCTGGAGACGGTTCGGGAAGGGCGCAATCGCTCCGTGCGACCCAATAGTTTTGGCGTTGCGCGGCTGTAATAAGAAGGTGCGGCTGTAATAAGAAGGTGCGGCTGTAATAAGTAAGGCACAGTCTTAATAAACAAAGTGATAAAAGGAGTACATATGGGCGATCTGTCTAAAGTAGAACTTCCCGATACGCAATCACTGATCCTTGAGCATCATGGTTCGGTGTTAAAAATCTGGCTTAACCGTCCAGAGTCAAAAAATGCGTTGTCAGAGGAAATGACTGACGAGCTGCATCAGGTCCTCGACACCATTCGCGACGACCGTTCGGTTCGCACCATTGTGCTGCGGGGCAAGGGCGGCGTGTTCTGTGCCGGTGGTGATATCAAAGGCTTTAAATCGGATATGCAGGCGGTGAGCACCGAGCAGGTGGCCAAGAGCAATCGCGGCTTTGGCGATCTGATGATCAAGATAAATGAACAGCCCCAGGTGGTAATAATGCTGGTTGAGGGCGCGGCCATTGGTGGCGGTCTTGGGCTGGCCTGTGTTGCTGATGTGACCCTGGTCACCGCCGATGCACGATTCCGTCTCAGTGAAACCAGTCTCGGTATTCCACCGGCGCAGATAGCGCCCTTTGTGACTGAGCGGGTGGGCCTGACTCAGGCGCGCCGCTTGATGCTCACTGGTGCTCGCTTTAAAGGCGAAGAGGCTGTGCGCCTCGGTATTGGCCATCAACTAGCCACTGACACCGCGGATCTCGACGCTCAATGTGAAGAGATTCTCGGCCATATCAATGCCTGCGCCCCCGGCGCCAATGCAGTGACCAAAGGGATTCTTTTTGAAAGCCTGCGTCGACCCCGTGCCGAGGCCCTGGACTTCGCCTCTCAGGGCTTTGCCCAGTGCATGCTCAGTCCTGAGGGCCTTGAGGGCATCGCCGCCTTTGTGGAGAAGCGTAAGCCCTCATGGGCCGGTCAATCGAAAGAATAATTAGTTAGGAAATAGCTCTATGAAGCGCTTTAACAGTATTTTAATTGCCAACCGCGGCGAGATTGCCTGTCGGGTTATTCGCACGGCCAAAGAGTTGGGTTATAGAACCATTGCGGTCTATTCCGATGCCGACGCCGCCGCGCCCCATGTGCAGCTGGCGGATGAGGCTGTGCGTATTGGTCCTGGGCCGGTGGGCGAGTCCTATTTATTGGCTGAACGCATTCTTGAGGCTGCCGCCACTAGCGGCGCTGAAGCCATTCATCCCGGTTACGGGTTTCTCAGTGAAAACGCCGCCTTTGCCCAAGCAGTTGAAGCAGCAGGGCGGGTGTTTATTGGCCCCAGCGCTGAAGCCATTGAGGTGATGGGCAATAAAGCGGAGTCAAAGCGGCGCATGATTGCTGCTGGCGTTCCCTGTGTGCCTGGTTATGAAGGCCATGATCAATCCGATGAAACATTGTTAGTCGAAGGGGCCAAAATCCCCTTGCCACTGATGGTTAAAGCCGCTGCTGGCGGTGGTGGTCGCGGTATGCGTCTGGTTCATGATCAAGCTGATTTGGCCAATGCCATCAAACTGGCCCGGGCTGAGGCCGAGAGCGCCTTTGGCTCTGGAGAGCTGATTCTCGAGAAAGCGATTATTAAGCCCCGCCATGTGGAAATTCAGGTATTTGCCGATACCTTTGGCAATACAGTGCATCTGGGAGAGCGGGACTGTTCGGTTCAGCGCCGTCACCAGAAGGTGATAGAAGAGGCGCCATGCCCAATTATGACCCCTGAACTCCGCGAGCAGATGGGGCAGGCGGCGATTGATGCGGCCAAGTCGGTGAACTACCGCGGTGCGGGCACGGTTGAGTTTTTGCTCGATAACAGTGGGGGTTTTTACTTTCTCGAGATGAACACCCGCTTGCAGGTTGAGCATCCGGTGACTGAACTAATTACGGGTCTGGATCTGGTGGCACTACAGATTGCTGTGGCTCAAGGGGAGCAGCTGGGATTAGAACAGGCTGATATTCGACTTGAGGGTCACGCTATTGAAGTGCGGCTTTATACAGAAGACCCCAGTCAGGACTTTTTACCGGCCTCTGGATCGGTGGAGTTATGGCAGCCCGCCACTGGTGTGGGTGTGCGTATCGACAGTGGTATTTGCAGCGGTCAGGGCATTTCACCGTTTTACGATCCGATGGTGGCCAAGGTGATTGGCTATGGTTCAACCCGTGAAGTAGCGCGCCTGCGACTGATCGCAGCCCTTAAAGAAACGGTACTATTCGGAACTCCAAATAACGCGAGGTTTCTTATACAGTGCCTTGAAAAACAACAGTTTATTGATGGTCTGGCGACTACTGCGTTTATCGCTGAAGAGTTCTCTGAGGCGGATCTTACCAACCCATTACCGGCGTTTTCTGACGCCGCAGTGGCGGCGGTATTGGAGCTGCGTCTGGAACATAATCAGCTATTTCAGCGCGCCTTGGGTGTCAGCCATAACCTTAAAGACTGGGCCAGTGCCAGTCGTTTGGTGTCGCGAAAACAGTATCAGTTTGATGAGTTAATTTACGATCTTGCTATCAGCCCTGAGGGCAGAGACAGCTACAGAATAACGGGCATGGATACTGGCGAGTCGCCGAGTCTTGTGGTCACCTTGGTCGAGTTACAAGATACTAGCGCCCGGTTGCTGGTGGATGGCAAGGCTATTACTGCAACCTACATGTCGCCGAAAAAGGGCCAGCTATATTGCTCCATAGAAGGGCGCAGCGCCTTTTATAAGGACCTGATTATTCTCGACGGGCTGGCGGATGAAGCGGTTGGCGGCGGTCGGGTGATCTCACCTATGCATGGGCTGCTGCTAGATGTGCTGGTTGTTCCGGGAGATCTGGTGGTTAAAGGTCAGGTTCTGGCGGTGCTGGAAGCGATGAAAATGCACTACGAAATTACCGCCGAGATCGATGGCACGGTGATTGAGGTCAGCGCAGTCACCGGTAATCAGGTGGCGACTGATGATCTGCTAATCGAAATATCTGAGCCCGATAATGATGAAACTAAACATGAGGCAGCCTAATGGCTCTTAAACTCTGGCACTGCGCCGGTTCTCGCTCGATTCGCCCGCTCTGGACGCTACTGGAAATGGGGCTGGATTTTGAGCTGGAGACTATGCAGTTTCCACCACGTTTTATGCACCCCGGTTATACCGATCTCAATCCCATTGGCACTGTGCCGTTTTTTACCGACAGCAGTGATCCAGACCATCTGGTGAGCATGACCGAATCAACCGGTATCAGTCAGTTTCTGGCGGATAAATATGGCCCCACAGATCTGGCGGTACTGCCCAGCGAGCCTGCCTATGGTGACTATCTCAATTGGCTGCACCGCAGTGATGCGACTCTGACCTTCCCCCAGACATTGGTGCTGCGCTACACGGTTCTAGAGCCTGAAGCGACGCGTCTGCCAAAAGTAGCTGAGGACTATACTAAGTGGTTCTTCTCGCGCCTGCGCTCAGTTGAGCTGGCGCTCTCTGATGGCCGTGAGTTTCTCTGTGCCGACCGTTTTACTCTGGCGGATATCTCGGTGGGTTTTGCCCTGCATTTTGCCGACTTATTGAGCCTCAAGGGCGGCTTTAAGCCCCATACCTTGGCTTACTACGAACGCCTTACACAGCGTCCGAATTTCCAAAAGGCCATTGCCAATGACGGTTCACAGAATATATTGGAAGGTCTCTAAGTATGTCGCTACACCCTAAATACCCAAAACTCTTTTCACCCTTAGATCTGGGTTTTACTCAACTTAAGAATCGCGCCTTGATGGGTTCCATGCACACCGCCCTAGAAGAAGTGGACGGCGGTTTCGAACGACTGGCCGCTTATTTCGCCGAACGTGCTCGCGGTGGTGTTGGCATGATGATCACTGGTGGTATCAGCCCCAATGAAGAGGGCAGTATGGGCTCTGAGATGTCCACCCCGGAGCATGCCGAGGGTCATCGCCAGGTCACAGATGCGGTTCACGCTGTGGATCCCGATATTAAAATTTGTATGCAGATACTCCATGCGGGCCCACTGGCGCACACGCCAACCATGGTTGCGCCTTCAGCTGTGCCTTCGCGGCTTTCACGAATGGTGCCAAATGAACTGGACGAAGCCGATGTACAGAAACAAATTAACGATCATGTTAACTGCGCCAAAATGGCCAAGCTGGCAGGTTATGACGGTGTCGAAATTATTGGCTCAGCGGGCTATTTACTGAGTACTTTTTTGGTCGAAAAAACTAATCAGCGTGACGATCAGTGGGGCGGTAGTTATGAAAACCGTATGCGCTTCCCATTAGAAATTATGCGCCGCTGCCGTGCTGAGGTCGGTGAAAACTTTATTTTGATTTTCCGCATCGCCGCCATGGATATGTTGCAGGGCGGCATGTCTTGGGATGAAGTGGTACTGCTGGCCAAAGAGATGGAAAAAGCCGGCGCGACGATTATTAGCACCCACTTTACCTGGCATGAGTCTGCGGTTCCGACCATCGCGACCATGGTGCCTCGCGCGGCATTCTCTGGTGTCACTGGGCGCCTGCGCAAAGAACTTAGCATACCGACCATTACCAGTAACCGGATCAATATGCCTGATGTTGCAGAGCAGGTTCTCGCCGATGGGGATGCCGATATCGTCTCTATGGCGCGACCCATGCTGGCGGATGCGGAACTTGTCTTAAAGGCTTTTGAAGGCCGTGAAGACGAAATCAATACCTGTATCGGTTGTAATCAGGCCTGTTTAGACCATGGTTTTGAAGGCAAGGAAATTAGCTGTCTGGTTAATCCGCGAGCCCTTAACGAAACTCTTTTAAATTATGAGACGAGTGAGGCGCCGAAGAAAATTGCCGTAGTCGGTGCCGGACCCGCTGGTCTGGCCTATGCCACAGTGGCATCTGAACGGGGCCACTCCGTGACTCTGTTTGATGCGGGATCAGAGATTGGTGGGCAGTTTAATCTGGCCAAGCAGATTCCAGGCAAAGAAGAGTTTTATGAAACCCTGCGTTACTACCGCCGCATGATGGAGGTGAATCATGTGGATGTGCAGTTAAACCGCAAGGTCAGCGCCGCTGAGTTAAAGCTCGGTGGTTTTGAACATGTGGTGGTCGCCACCGGTATTACCCCGCGAGTGCCACAGCTTGAGGGTATAGATCATCCCTCGGTGGTGAGCTATGTGGATGTGCTGCGAGGCAATGTGGAAGTGGGCAAGCGCGTAGCGGTTATGGGCGCTGGCGGTATCGGTTTTGATGTCTCAGAGTTTATTACCCATGTGGGTGTCTCGGCGGCATTGGATAAGGATGTCTTTGCCCGGGAGTGGGGTATTGATTTTAAAAACCATCCTCGCGGTGGTGTCACAGGTGTCACGCCTCAGGTGGAAGAGTCTGACAGGCAAGTCTATCTGATGCAGCGCAAGTCGACGCGAGTAGGCCGTGGCCTGGGTAAAACCACCGGTTGGACTCACCGTATGTCACTGGACAAGCGCGGTGTGCAAATGATCAATGGCATCGACTACGAGAAAGTCGATGATCAGGGACTGCATGTCACCGTTGCTGGTGTACCACAGCTGTTTGAAGTGGATACTGTGATTGTCTGTGCCGGACAGGTGCCCAAGCGCGATCTCTATGATGAACTCAGTGATAGCGGTATAGCCACTAGCCTGATCGGCGGTGCCTTTGAGGCTTCGGAGCTGGATGCCAAGGCGGCGATTAAGCAGGCCAGCTATTTGGCCGCGGCGATTTAAACTGCATTGGCTGGAGGGGCGTATAACCTCTTTATAAAACAGATTTCTCGCTGATAGCGACGTAACAAAGCGTTGACGGATTACATTCACAGGCTTCATAGGTAGCTTGTTTTTAATTGACACAATAAATGCCACAACTTAAGCTGTGGCCAAAATAACACTAGTGGGAGTAACAGAGATGGACATTAATTTTTCAGCAGAAGATCTTGCCTTCAGAGATGAAGTGCGTGATTTTTTCGCCACAGAGTTCGACGCAGAAACGGCTCATAAGCTGAGCGGCGTGCAGACTGCCGATTACAAACCAGCGATCGTCAGCTGGCAGAAGAAACTCAATGCCAAGGGCTGGATCGCGCCGGGTTGGCCAAAAGAGTATGGCGGCACCGGTTGGAGCGCAACGCAGAAGTTTATCTATGAAACTGAGCGTGGCGCCGCGGGTATTCCCGATGTAGTGCCTTTTGGTTTGAAGATGGTTGCCCCGGTGATTTTCACCTTTGGCACCGAAGAACAGAAAGCGCGCTTTTTGCCGAGCATTCTGTCCAGCGACGACTGGTGGTGTCAGGGTTATTCTGAGCCGGGCGCCGGATCTGATCTGGCTGCACTGAGCACTACTGCGGAGTACGCTGGTGATAACTACCTAGTCAATGGTGCCAAGATTTGGACTACTTTTGCTCAGTACGCTGACTGGATTTTCTGTCTGGTTCGCACCACCAAAGGTATGCGCAAGCAGCAGGGTATTAGCTTTTTGTTGATCGATATGAAAACCCCGGGTGTCACAGTCAAGCCAATCGTCACTATCGATGGCAAGCACAGCCTTAACGAAGTCCACTTTGAAAATGTCTTGGTACCCACCGATAACTTGATCGGTGAGCAGGACAAGGGTTGGACTTACGCCAAAGCACTGTTGGCCCACGAGCGTACTGGTATGGCTGAAGTGGCTGACTCCAAGCGCATGTTGCGCACCCTTAAGCAGCGCGCCACTGAAGAAGTTAACGGCGGCGAAGCGATGATCAATGATCCGGTCTTTCAATTGCGTCTGTCGGATATCGAGATGGAGCTGATGGCCCTTGAGTACACCGAGCTGCGTGTATTTGCCTCTATGGCGGGCGGCGGTATGCCCGGTCCCGAGTCTTCACTGCTGAAAATTAAAGGCACCGAAATCTCTCAGGCGATTCACGAGTTGCAGTTGCAGCTGGCCGGTAGTTACGGCGGTGCTCTCCAGGCTGTACAGGGCGACCTGAGCAGCGACGAGCTTGGTCACGACTATGCCCACGAAGCTCGCGGCAAGTACATGTATGGCCGCGCAGCAACCATCTATGGTGGTTCCAACGAAGTGCAGCGCAACGTGATTGCCAAAGCCGTGCTCGGCCTTTAGGCCCCAACAGATTTCCGGAGTAACAGTAATGAATTTTGAATTTACAGAAGAACAAACCATGATCAAAGACAGCGTTGCGCGTTTTGTGCGTGACGAATATGACATGGATACACGCCGTAAAATTATCAACTCAGAAGAGGGCATCAGCCGTGACTTCTGGAATACTTTTGCCGAGTTGGGTTGGTTGTCAGTGCCTTTCGCTGAAGAGTACGGCGGTTTTGGTGGCACGGTAGAAGATTTGGCCGCGGTAATGGAAGAGCTGGGTAAAGGCGTGGTCGTCGAGCCCTATGTTTCAACTGTTGTGATGTTTGGCGGTCTGCTGGCGGCATCGACTAACAGCGCGCTTAAAGATGCGATTATTCCTACAGTGATCGATGGCAGCTGCATGGGTTCTTTTGCCTTTGCCGAGCGTCAGTCGCGTTACGAGTTGGCCGATGTGGCTACCACTGCAGTGGCCGCTGATGGCGGTTACCGTCTCGACGGTGAAAAGACTGTTGTGATCAATGGTGGCAGTGCCAATAAATTTGTCGTTAGTGCGCGCACTAGCGGTGGTCAGTTTGATCACCAGGGCGTGAGCCTGTTTTTGGTCGACGCCGCTGCTGAGGGTGTGTCGGTTAAAAGCTACAAGACGATGGATGGCCAGCGTGCCGCCACAGTCACACTGGCCAATGTAGTGGTCGCTGAAGATCAGCTGCTCAACGCGGTTGGCGAAGGTATGGATCTAGTGGATCAGGTTATGCCGTCGATTCTGATGGCCCTCAGTGCTGAGGCCCTGGGCATTATGTCGACCCTGAACACAATTACCGTGGACTACTCAAAAACCCGTCAGCAGTTTGGTTCGCCAATTGGTTCTTTTCAGGTTCTGCAACACCGCATGGTCGATACCTTTATGGCTTGTGAACAGGCTAAGTCGATGCTCTATCGCAGCCTCTGTCAGGCCAACGAATGTGCAGCGGATGCGGCTGTTGATACCACTGAGTTTATGAAGTCAGTGCATGCGCTCAAGGTTACTATGGCGAAAGCCGGCAAGCAGATTGGTGAAGAGGCGATTCAATTGCACGGCGGTATTGGTTTGACCGACGAGTTGAATATTGGCCACTTTGTTAAACGTCTGATGACCATTAACGTGACCCTCGGCGATCGCGACTTCCATCAGAAGAAGTTTAATCAGCTGAGTTACTCAGCCTCGTGATTATCCTTGCTGGGGCTGTATTGGTAGGGCTGGTGCTCTCTGGGCTGGCCTTTTTGTTTACGCGAGATAGTCTCAGCAAATATGATCTTCCGGAGGGGCAGCGTTTTAGCCCCGCGGATGCCACGGCCGCCGCAGTCTCTGCGGCGGCCGTTAAGGCGCTGAATAAGCGTCTTCGCGGTGCCAGTGGTCCTCTTGAAAAAATGCCCTGGTCACAGCGTATTCACTCCATGCGTGAAACCATGGATACTTTTTTTGCCGGCGCCGATACTTCTAGTGTTGTGACGCCAGTGGATGCTGCCGGTGTTGCCGCTGAATGGGTTGTTGCTCTAGGCGCCGATAGCAGTCGTCGGTTTCTGTATATTCATGGCGGTGCCTTTATGGCCGGCAGTCCCAAGGGCTATCGGGTTCTCACCGACAAATTATCCGGGATAACTAACAGTGCTGTATTGGCGATTGATTATCGTTTGATGCCTGAAAACAAGCGTCTGGATTGTGTTGAAGACTGTTGTACTAGTTACGATTGGATGCTGGAGAATGGTCCTCAGGGGCCAGATGCGACTGCACCTAGCGCAGTGTTTGTGGCCGGTGATTCGGCGGGTGGCAACCTTACTTTGGTTCTGCTGGCCTGGATTCGTGATACTCAGCGTGCGGCTCCTAATGCTGCTCTGGCGCTATCGCCGGTGACTGATGCACGGTTCGTTAGCCCGAGTATTCGCGGCAATTTGGATTCCGATGTCATTCTTCGACCCTTGGCCAAGCGCTTAGCTTGGGTGCCTGGATTTTTGATTGGTCTCGCGGGGCGCTTTATGGCGGGGCACAATGCTTCAGATCCAGTGGTTTCTCCACTGTTGGGGGATTTGGCGGGTTTGCCGCCGATACTGGTGTTGGCCAGTGACTGTGAGATTCTGCGAGATGACGGTCGACGTTACGTGAATAAGGCGGTTGAGGCGGGTACTGATGCCAGTCTAATGCTGTGGGACAATGTGCCTCATGTCTGGCCGGTCTTTTATCCTGACCTGCCGGAGGCGGGGGAAGCCCTTGAGCAAGTGGATATGTTCTTTAAGCGGCATTCCTGAGCTATTTGATTCCTAGGCTATTTGATTCCTAGGCTATTTCATTTGTAAGCTATCTCATCCTTAAGCTATCTCATCCTTAAGCTATGTCATTGCGGGCAAAAGCCATAAACCCTTTTGCGATCGATTCCATGGATTTACGATTTTCAGCACTCAGACAACTCGCTGCGCTCAAACAGGTCTTCGCTTAACCTGAAAATCATAAATCCATAAGCGGAACCTGATTGATCGCAAAAGGCTTTATGACTTTTCTTGAACAACCTGCCAACTGGTATATTGATTGAGCCAAGGCTCCTTTTCATGAGGCACCTCTTGATAAGGCAATTTACTTACTGGGCGGTAAAGCTAGCGCCGCTGGCTCCTGTAACCTTAACCGCGCGGCTTGCGCAACATTAGGGCTGGAGTGGCATCGCGGTAAGCAATGTACTCTGGGTCTGTTCCCCAGCGCTTCTCAGCCATGGCTTCGAGCATGGTTATACCACTGACTCTTGTCAGTAGCAGATAGACAAATACGGGTGAGATCATAGTGGCCAACTGCCAGCCTGAAAGTACCGGTAACGCAACTAGCGCCACACCAGCCCATAGGGTGATCTCGCCAAAATAGTTTGGATGCCTAGACCAGGCCCAGATACCGGTGCTGATAAAGCGTCCCTGATTTTCCGGTAGCTTGCGAAAGCGGGTTTTCTGACTGTCAGCCATCACTTCAACGGTTAACCCAAAGATCCATAGAGCAATGCCGATATAGGCTAGGGTGCCCAATGGCGCGCTGGTATCCGAGGTAATTGCCGCTAGTCCCGCGGCCATGGTCATCAGTACCCAGAGGCCGCCGAGGGTCCAGGTCATCAGAAACCAGGTGAACTTGGTTTTCATTATTCTAAAGCGTTTGTCCTGGCCGTCTTTTTTGATTCGCCAGAATAAGAATGATCCCAGGCGTACTGCCCAGATCACAATCATGGCGCAGATAATCAGATCCCGCAGATCCATTTCAGGGTTCAGATAGACCGCGACAACCACTGTGGTGATATAGGACAGTGAGCCGGTTAGGTCAAAATAATGCTCAGTCTGGAAGGCGAAGGAGGGCAAAAATACCGCCCAGTGAAGTGCAAAGCCAATGGCGCCGCAGAGTGCAAAAAGCGCGATGCCATCGTGGATTAGACTACCCTGGCTGCCGACCCATAACATGCCGCCGCCGAGAATCAGTGACACGATAATGCCAATCAGTGTGTGGGAGGTTTTCATTATTTATCTCTTTTATGAGGCTCTTGGTATAGCTCTTAGTGCTAATTCTAAGTGCTAAGTCTAAGTGCTAAGTGGTACGAGCCTTTTTTATTATTGTCTGGTCTATAAACCGGTCCGGTGTTTTCCGGACAGGGCATAGTACCCCTCTATCAAGTTCTGCACAGCCCCTATATCCCTATAAAAAAACAGGATTAATATTCTGTACGGGGCTTTAGCTAGAATAGATCGGTTCTGAGCTTTTTAGAGCCGAGCTGGATAATCACAAAGCTCTTATTAAAGTGCTCTTTTTAAAGTGCTCTGATCAAAAAGCTCTAATCCAAAAGCAGCCTAGCAAGGTGAAAACGATGGTGCTGTGCGTCCCCATACTGGTGCTGTGCCCACTGGGCGCGACGAATATAGAGCATGGCGTCGCAGTCGTAGGTAAAGCCCATGCCGCCATGGAACTGCACTGCGCGATCACCGGCAAACAATAATGTTTCTGTAGCCTGAGCCTTGGCCATGCGGCAGGCAACCTCTGTATCCGCTTCCACTGGCCCTTTATCGGGTCCGTCATCTAAGAGGCTTGCTGCGTGATAGATCAGGCTGCGGGAAGAATCCATCTGCAACAGAATCTCCACTGTGGGGTGTTTAAGGGATTGGTAGGAACCGATAAGACGGCCAAACTGAATACGGCTGGTGAGGTAGCTGACAATACAGTCTAGAGTCGCGGCGCTGGTGCCTGTGGCTTCGGCGGCGATAAGCAGGGCGCCAATCAGTCGTACATCTTTAAGCGCCTGCTCGGAATGGGGTAAGAGGACATCTGGTGAGATAGTGACACCGCTAAAATCCACCGTGGCTGCGCGTTTGGTTTCATCGATTAGGGTATTGGCTGTAATGGCGCCCTCAGTCAGCTGTGAGGCTTCGACTATGGCCAGTGCCGGGTTACCGTTGTGATTGATCGATACTACAAAGAAATCCGCCACTGTGGCATCGGCAACCAGTAGTTTTTTCCCTGAGAGTACTATTTTAGAGGTGCTGCCAGACTCGCTATCATTAGTGCTAAGAGTCGCGTTAACACCACAGAGTTTGGCACCCCAGTCTTCATTGTCTAATAGGGCCATAGAGCCCACAGTGCCTTCCACAACTTTGGGCAGCCAGTGTTGGCGCTGAGCTTCAGAACCGCCGCGCAAAATAGCCTGTGCCGCCAATGTGCTGGTAATAAAGGCTGTGCCCAGTAGATGTCGTCCCATGCTTTCGATAACCGGCACGGTTGAACCTAGGCCCATGGCAAAGCCGCCGTACTGTTCGGGGATGGCGATGCCAGTCCAACCGAGAGCGACCATTTCACGCCAGACTTCTGGATTGTGGCCGTTGTCTGACTTTAAGAGACTGCGCACTGCATTAATATCGGACTTATCACCACAGAAGCTTTTCGCGCTATCCAGGAGCATGGCCTGTTCTTCGCTAAAGCTTAGTGCGGTATTTCCGGTGCTTTCTGTCTTTGGTGCCGTCATATTTGCTGTTGTCATAGGGTGCTCTCCACTAACCTTTTAACCTTTTAATCCTTTGGCAGACCAAGTACATGTTCGCCAATAATATTGGCCTGTACCTGACTGGTGCCACCGCCGATGGTGGTGGAGAAATTGTTTAAGTAAGCGCGCTGCCAAAAGCCGCCGCCGATACTGTCTTGATCGCCCACGTAGAGAGAGCCCTGAGCACCCTGAAGGCTGAGAGCGTACTGACGCATACGGCGAAAGAACTCAGTGCTGCGCAGTTTGCCGGAGAGGGCGATAGAGTTGGGGTAGTCCCGGCACAGAGCGGGTATCTCGATACGTTTCTCTGCTAGTTGCAGGGCTTTCTCTTCGATCATAAATTTAATCAGATTGTCGCGAGTGACGGGGTCTTGTAATAGCGGTTCACCTTCACGCTCGATTTCCGCGGCCATGCGCAATAGATCGTCCATAACAATCGACAGGATCGAAATACCACCGGCAGCACCGGCTTCAGCGCCGCGCTCGTATTGCAATGTCTGCATGGCGATGCGCCAGCCTTGGCCTTCCTCCCCCATAATACAATTGGCGGGGATGCGGGCATCGGTAAAGAAGGTTTCGGTAAAGCCGTATTCGCCGGTGATTTTCTGAATCGGTTGAGTGGTGATGCCCTCTCTGTGCATGGGGGCCAAGAAGAATGACAGACCGTTGTAGCGGCGTTCAGCCTGGGCATCGGTGCGAGCCAGTAGGATCATATATTTGGCATAGTTGCCCATGGTGGTCCAGATCTTGCTGCCATTGATCAGGTAGTCGTCGCCATCGCGCTCGGCACGGGTTTGAATGCTGCCGAGATCGGAACCGTGATTGGGCTCAGAGAATCCCTGGCACCAGATATCTTCGGCATTGAGGATACCCTTGAGGTACTTTTCTTTTTCGTAGTCGCTGCCATTATCGAGAATCAGCGGGCCAGCCCAGCCGAGGCCGATAACATTAAAGCAGATCGGCACTTGGAGGCGCTTCATCTCTTCATCGGCAATGCGCTGATAGTCCCGACTCATACCCTGGCCGCCGTACTCTTTCGGCCAGGCCGCACCCAGATATCCGGCAGACCAGACTTTGTGCTGCCATTCGCGGAGGAATTCCAGGACCCGTTCGGAGCCCACTTCCATAAAGGTTTGGGGCAGTAAAAAACCGGGATCGGCAGGTCTATTGTCCTGCATCCAGGCGGCGACCTGGGCTCGGAATTCGGCTTGGGAGGGATTATCTTGAGAGATTTGCGACATTTGAGGGCGCTCTGCTGTTATGGCGTCATAGAGTTAATCTTGATTCCCAGCCTATCTGTGAGGCTATTGAGGGTCTTTGCAATTGGTGCCAATTACTGTCGAAGCGGCGCCATTTCTAAGGTCTTTTTTAAGAGCTTTTGCTTTGTGCTCGCCACAGCTATCATGCTTCTGAAAAATAAACTGGCTCAATGCGCATCGATAAAGGAAAACCTATGACGGACTCAGCAGAGCAGGGCACCATTTTTGGTCACCCAAGAGGATTGGTGGTGTTGTTTTTCACCGAGATGTGGGAACGCTTTTCCTATTACGGTATGCGCGGTCTGCTGATTGTCTACCTGACCCAACACTTCCTGCTTTCCGATGAAAGGTCGAGTCTGCTCTATGGGGCTTACACCGCTCTAGTCTTTGTGATGACCATTGTTGGCGGGGTGCTGGCTGACCGTTACTTGGGGGCGCGGAAGGCGGTGACTTTTGGGGCCATTCTGCTGACTCTGGGACACTTCGGTATGACCTTTGAGGGGGATGGCTCTAAGCAAATACTGCAATACGCGGGTAGTGAGTATCAGATTACCTTGGATGCGCGGGGCGGTGATGCGCGGCAGTTGATTGTCTCGGATCAAGGAGGCTCTCTAGTTAGTTCTTATGTAAGCTTTACTGAAACCACTATGGATATAGCCGAGCCAGAAGCGCTGGGTCTGCCTGCTAGTATTCCCCGGGATCAGTTAACCATGTCAGTGGTAACCCAAGAGGGCTATCTGGATATTCTTTACCTCTCGTTGGCGTTGATTATTGCCGGTGTCGGATTCCTTAAGGCTAATATCTCAACCATTGTCGGTTCTCTCTATGGCTTTGGTGATGCGCGGCGGGATTCGGGCTTTACCATTTTCTATATGGGCATCAATCTGGGTGCTTTTATGGCCTCTATATTCTGTGGTTATCTGGGCATAGTCCACGGCTGGAAATACGGCTTTGGTCTGGCTGGCTTTGGTATGCTTTTGGGCTTGATTATCTTCCTCTCTTGCCAGAGCTGGCTAGAGGGCAAGGCCGAGCCACCCTCTATGGAAAAGCTTAAAGAGAAAGTCTTTCTTTCGATCAATGTGGAGTGGTTCTGCTATCTAGCCGGTCTAGGCATAGTGGCTGTGTCCATGCTGTTGGTGAAAAATGAAGAGCTGGTGGGCGGCATACTGGGGCCAATCGGTTTGATTATGCTGATAGGGTTGGTGACCTATAGTTGGAAACGGCTCGAGGGGGATGAACGCTCAAGAATGTTCGCCGCAATCTATTTTATTCTCGCGCAGATTCCCTTCTGGGCGCTGTTTGAACAGGCGGGTTCATCCCTTAATCTGTTTACTGCTCGTTTAGTCGATCGGGATATCCTTGGCTGGTCTGTGCCAGGTCCGGTGTTTCAATCTTTAAATGCAGGCTTTATCTTTTTGTTTGCGCCGCTGATAGCTTGGCTCTGGGTCTGGTTGGCGCGACGCAATGCCAATCCATCGACCCCAGTTAAGTTTGCTATAGGTGTAGCCATGGCGGGACTGGGCTTCTTGGTACTAGTTGCTGGTATGAAGAGTTCTGGGGATATGGGTTATACGCCGGTGCTATTTATCTTTGCTATCTATTGGTTGCATACCATGGGGGAGTTGATGGTCTCTCCAGTGGGCCTATCGGCGATTACCAAACTGGCCCCTGCCCGTATTGTGGGTATGACCATGGGTGCTTGGATGCTCTACTACGGACTATCTAACTTTCTCGCCAGTATTATTGCGCGGGCAACAGGGGCTGAGACCATCGGTGGGCAGATGACCAATATTGCTGCGGCTAAGGCGGGTTATATCGAGGTCTATTCTCAGGTGGGCTATATCGCCATTGGTATATCGCTATTGATGCTATTGATCTCGCCGCAGATTAATAAGTTGATGCGTGGGGCTTAATTCTACAAGAGCTCTTTAATAGTGAAGAAGGGGGTGGCTAAGATCGCCCTCGCAGAGCTGGGATAGATCCAGTGTATCGTCTTCCGGGTAGAGGGTGTTCATATGCAGGCTAGGCCCGGATAAGACTGCCGCAGGACCCACGGTGCTCACAGTGCTGTGTAAGCTAATAAATCGCTTTAACTCACCATTCAAATTGATCTGCATACGAAAGCTAGATAATGGTTCTAGCTTCGCTGCCCGTTGTCGCCAATCCGCTGGCACATTCTCATGCATGGCTAGGCGATCACGCATTTCATGGTCCCGCCGGTTATCGCTGAATAATGTCTTTTGTTCAAGGGACATCAAGATCACCGAGAGTGTATCTTCCCAGCCACTGATCAGTGAACCGGCACCCTGACGACTAAATAGAAACTCGAGGTTATTGCTGACGCGATCCAGTGCGGTCTTGCCAATGGTCTGGTTAAACAATCCTACCCAACCGCGATTGACCATCAGGATATCACTGGATTCGTTGATGATGATGGCGGGGTAGGGGTCGAGAGCTTTGAGGGATAGGGTCATGCTCTTGCGCAACCACTTTAGCTCTGGGGCCTGAAAATCGAGTTCACCAAGGGCTGGGAGAAAGCCGGCGGCGATTAATAGGTGATTGCTGTCACGCTGGCCTAAGTGCAAGGCGCTGGCGATCTCGGTGACCATACTTTGACTGGGGCGGCTGCTGCCATTTTCGAGGCGGCTGATATGTCTTGGTGAGCTGTCAATACGGTCGGAGAGCTGTTCCTGACTGACGCTGTGTACGCCGCGCCAAAATTTCAGGAAGCGCGCGAAAGCTAGGTTGGAATCGGGTTCAGACAAAGGAGGCAGCTCTTATTATTATCGTTGCTGCATGGTAGTCACCCTAGGATAGGAGCACAACTGCATTTAGGTATTGTAACAATCAGCTTGGGTGATATGCACAGGGCCCAACCGGACATAGCATGTCATGGTCAAGCCCAGTCTGGGTGGGCAGACTAGGTTTCACGTATTACGTTGTATACAAACAATAATGACATTTAGAGTTAACCAGGGGAAAGACTATGCCTATGATGATTAAGAAGTCCGAAATTGCCGATTATATCGGTCACGTTTGCGAGCCTACTGAGTGGTTTGAAGTAAAGCAGGAGCAGGTTAATGAATTTGCTGAATGTACCTTGGATCGCCAGTTTATCCATATTGATCCGGTTGCGGCTGCGGCTACGCCTTTTGGCGGCACTATTGCCCACGGCTTTTTGACTCTGTCTATGCTGTCCTATTTCTCTGAGAGCTACAATCTGCTGATTGAAGGCATCTATATGGGTGTTAACAAGGGCTTCGATAAGGTGCGCTTTGTTGCGCCGGTTCGTGTTGGTAGCAAGATCCGCTGTCATGCGACGGTTATGGATATCACTGAGAAGCGTCCTGGCCAATATGATTTTAAGATGGAAGTGACTGTTGAGATTGAGGGTGGCGATAAGCCGGCTCTGGTTGCTGAGTGGTTGTCTGTGCAGATGGCTAAATAGCCTTTCTCAATAGCTTTTTTAGAGAGCTTGTATAAATAGATTCAGATTAACGAGGTAAGCAATGAGTATTAGTTTTGAAGGTAAGGTAGCAATTGTCACTGGTGCAGGTAATGGCTTGGGTCGTTCTCATGCATTGGCTCTGGCCGAGCGTGGCGCTAAAGTGGTAGTCAATGATTTGGGTGGCGCACGAGATGGTACTGGCGCTTCTTCTGATGCAGCTATGGAAGTGGTCGGTATTATTGAAGCCGCTGGGGGTGAAGCTTTTGCCCACGGTGCTAACGTGTCCAACTTTGAAGAAGTTGAAGATATGGTTGCTCAGGCGATGGCGAAGTGGGGCAGGGTTGATATTTTGATCAACAACGCTGGCATCCTTCGTGATAAGTCTTTTAGCAAGATGGATTTGGCTGACTTTAAATTGGTGATGGATGTTCACCTGATGGGTTCAGTTAACTGTACTAAAGCGGTATGGGACATTATGCGCGAGCAGAACTATGGCCGTATTGTGATGACGACTTCTTCAAGTGGTATGTACGGTAACTTTGGTCAGTCTAACTATGGTGCGGCCAAAATGGCGGTGCTGGGCTTTATGAATACCTTGGTTCTCGAGGGCGGCAAGAACAATATTCATGTTAACGCTCTGGCGCCAACTGCTGGCACGCGCATGACTGAAGATCTGATGCCTCCAGAGATGTTGGGTCTGTTAACGGCTGAGTCTGTTACTGCAGCGGCGTTGGTACTCTGTGATGAGAGCGCTCCGACAAGAACTATTCTCTGTGCTGGTGCTGGTGGTTACGCTAAGGCTGGCATGTATGAGACCGATGGTATTTTCTTGGCTCAAGACGAGCAAAATCCTGAAGTGATTGTGGCTCAGTGGGATGAACTCAGTGATCCGTCAAATCATCAGCCTCTGGAATCCGGTGGCAAGCAGACTGAGAAGTTTTTGATGAAGGCGATGGCTGCTTTGCAGGCTTAAGTGTTTAAGCGAGTTAATTAAAAAGCTGAATTTAAAAAAACAAAATTTAAAATAAAAATTAAAGGAATTTGTTATGAAAGAAGCAGTAATCGTTTCAGCCGCTCGTACGCCAATTGGACGAGCTTTCCGTGGTGCTTTCAATAATCTTGAATCACCGTCTATGAGTTCTCATGCTATTACGGCTGCGGTTGCCCGCGCCGGTATCGATCCTTCAGAGATCGATGATTGCATCATGGGTGCTGCGATGCAGCAGGGTACTCAGACTATGAACTTGGGTCGTCAAGCGGCTATGGCCTCTGGCTTGCCCGTGTCTGTGTCGGGTATGACGGTTGACCGTCAGTGTTCTTCTGGTTTGATGGCGATCTCTATTGGCGCAAGCAATATTACTGTTGATGGTTCTTCGGTAATTGTTGCCGGTGGTTGTGAGAGCATCAGCTTGATTCAAAATGAAAAGTTTAATGCTCATCGAGTAGCTGATCCATTGGCTATGAAGCACGCGCCATTGATTCACATGCCTATGCTGGACACTGCTGAGACTGTTGCGAATCGCTACAGTATTTCTCGCGAAGCCCAGGATGAGTACTCGGTTATTTCTCAGGCGCGTACTGCGGCTGCTCAGGAAGCAGGTCTGTACGCTGATGAGATTGTTCCGGTGACTGCGACTAAGTTGGTGACTAATCGTGAGACTGGCGAAGTGACTGAAGAAGTTGTGACTCTGTCTAAAGATGAAGGCAACCGTCCTGGCACTAACCTTGAAGGTCTGTCTGGTCTGAAAGCGGTTCGCAATGGCGGAACGATCACTGGTGGTAACGCGTCACAGCTGTCTGACGGTGCTGCTGCGGTTGTATTGATGGATGGTACGTTGGCTTCTCAGCGTAATGTTGAGCCGCTGGGTATTTATCGCGGTATCGCGGTTGCGGGTTGTGAGCCGGATGAGATGGGTATTGGTCCTGTTTTTGCTATTCCTAAGTTGTTGAAGCGTCACGGTTTGACGGTTGATGATATTGGTTTGTGGGAATTGAACGAAGCGTTTGCGGTTCAGGTTATTTACTGTCGCGATAAGTTGGGCATTCCTATGGATCGTCTAAATGTTAATGGCGGTTCTATCTCTATCGGTCACCCATTTGGTATGAGTGGCGCGCGTATGGTTATGCACGCGTTGATGGAAGGTAAGCGTCGCGGCGAGAAGTACGTTGTTATCACTATGTGTGTTGGTGGTGGTATGGGTGCTGCTGGTCTGTTTGAGGTGGTTTAGGTCTTAGCTTAAACCGTCTAAAATGGTAGTTCAAACAGCCTCTTAGATGATTGTTTAAGGGGCTGTTTTGTTTTTTGCTCCGGGTATATTAATAATTTCCGGTGGCGATTAGACTCTGGGCTTCCTTTAGAGAACACGCTGTAAATACGTCCGTGTACGCTCAGATGCCGCGTCCCTGCGGCATATGGTTCTCTAAAGGAAGCCCAGACCCTAATCTTTAGTTGTACCTTTTTTGTTCTAAATGATGACTTTTTTGGTTGTGCTCCTAGAGTGATTTGCAGTTGACTGAAAGGTCTCCCCTTAGGCGACGCTATGATATAAGTTAAAGTCTTCAAATGGTTTTACGATGCGCCCTTGTCGCGCATAAAAAAAATAATAAATCTAAGGGTGAAAACATTATGATCAAGGCCAGCCTGCGTCGTATATCGACTCCACTTATCAGCTTTTCTCTGTTGTTTTTATTAGCCGCTTGCGATCAAACAGCCGATATTGAAATCACCGATTCAGCTGCCAGCCAGTTCACCCTGAACAGCAATTTAGAATTAGCAGAAATCCTGGATATAGAAAACCAAGTGGATTTCGAAAATGCTAAACGTGGCCTTATCGCCAGTGCCCCAATCAACAAATTAAACAACGCCCGAGGCACCGAAATCTGGAATGCCGCCGCCTATGACTTTGTTAAAGGCGAAGCCCCAGACACCGTTAACCCAAGCCTATGGCGTCAGGCAAAATTAAACAGCATTCGCGGGCTCTTTGAAGTCGAGAAAGGCCTCTACCAACTACGCGGTTTTGATCTCGCCAATATGAGCCTAATTAAAAGCGACAATGGTTGGATTGTTGTAGATCCCCTCACCACCCTCGAAACCAGCCGCGTCGCCATGGACTTTGCCGAACAGCACCTTGGCTCGATTAATATCACCGGCGTAATATTTACCCACAGCCATATAGATCACTTCGGCGGTATCTTGGCATTGCTCAATGCAGAGCAGGTCGCCGATAACAATATCCGGGTTATCGCCCCAATAGGTTTTGTTCATGAAGCCGTAAGTGAAAATATTATTGCCGGCCCAGCCATGCTGCGTCGCGGTAGCTATATGTATGGCGACCCCCTGAGTATCTCCGCCACCGGCCATGTGGATACCGGTCTCGGCAAGCAGGTTATCTTTGGCAGCACCTCAATTTTGCAGCCCACAGTGTTAATCGATCAGCCTCAGCAGAGTCTCGCTGTGGATGGTGTCGAGATTGAATTCTTTAATATGCCCGGCAGTGAAGCGCCCTCCGAGCTGACCTTTTATCTGCCCCAGTGGAAAGCTTTTTGCGGGGCAGAGGTGGTCTCACATGTGATGCACAATGTGCTGACCCTGCGTGGGGCCAAGGTGCGTGATGCGCTGATCTGGAGTGATTATATCGGTCATATCGCTGACTTTATCGAACCCAAAGCTGAGACTGCGGTGCTGTTTAATAGCCACCACTGGCCAACCTGGGGTCATGATGAAATTGTTACCCAGCTTCACCAACAACAGGATATGTACAAATTTACCCACGACCAGACAGTGCGTCTGGCCAATATAGGGCTGACCCCCAAAGAGATTGCCGAGCAATTAAAATTACCTAAAAGTCTTGCCGGTAATTTTCATCTGCGCGGTTACTACGGCACTCTGAGTCACAACAGTAAAGCGGTTTATCAGTATTACTTTGGTTGGTATAACGGCAATCCAGCGACACTTAATCCATTGCCTCCAGTGGAGTCTGCACTGCGCTATGTGGAGTTTATGGGCGGTGCTGAAGCGCTGTTAGAAAAGGCTGCTGTGTATCAGGCGAAGGGAGACTATCGCTGGGTGGCTGAGGTGTTGAATCATCTGGTCTTTGCCGAGCCGGATAATGTTGAGGCCCGTGCTATGTTGGCCGAAGCCTATCGTCAGATGGCCTATCAAGCTGAGGCTGGTCCTTGGCGTGATATCTATCTCTCTGGTGCTCACGACCTTCAGGGTGGCGCCAAGATCGTTCGTTATGACGCTGCCGCATCAAAAGCGTTTTTACAGCAGGTGCCACTTGATCAATTTATGAAAGCCCTGTCTGTGAGATTGGATGGGGAAAAGGCTGCGGGTGAAGCGCTGTCGATTAATATCGCCTTCACCGACGAGCAGGGGCAGGTTAATAACAATTTTGTAATGACTATCAGAAACTCAGTGATGCATTATCGCCGCGCACCCCAGGATGAAACTGCCGATGCGACGCTCATCCTGAGTAAGGCGCTGTTTGTCGATATTCTAGTAGGCGAGGCCGGTTTAACTGATTTAATTGGATCGGATGAATTGTCGGTTGATGGCAGTGTGCTTAGGTTGGTGAAGTTCTTTTCATTGTTGGGCGAGCCCAATGATGCGTTTAATATTGTTTTGCCTTAGTTGTAGATACTGGAACCTTAATACAGGAATGTTGATCTCTAAATGTTAAACGCTTTATCAAATATTTTCCGCAGGGTTTTTCATGGACTGATTTATCTGTCCCTGGCCTTTTCCCTATTCGTGGCAGCGACCTTGGTTTGGCTATGGCCTAGCTATGACTATTTGCCACCGCAAGCTGCGAGTCTCTCTGTGCAGCGTTTAAGCGATGGGCCCATTATTGATACGGCCATGAGTCCGCGGCTGACAGCATTGGCGGAAGAGCAGGGTTACAACAATATTAATGGGCCCTCATTGATTCGCGTTCCCGATTGGGTTGAGAATCCATTGGGTAATTACTATCTGTATTTCTCTCATCATAAAGGCGATTTTATTCGTCTGGCCTATGCCGATAAAGTCGAGGGACCCTGGTCAATTTATGAGCCGGGCGCACTGGCGCTAAAGGATTCGGGTTTCCCCAGTGAGAGTATTCCACGCCTGAGTTTAGGTGAGGGACTGGCTGAGCTCTGGAATTCTGTGTCGATCTATCTGTTTAGAGATTCGGTGTTGGCGGTTTATCAGGCAGTGGTCACTGATCAGGAGATTCGCAAGCAGCGGGGCATAGCGGCAAGCCAAACCCTTAAAGCGCATATCGCCAGCCCGGAAGTGGTGATCGACGAAGCCAATCAGCAAATTGTAATGTTCTTCCATGGTCAGCGTGACAGTCTTTCACAGGTTAGCGGTGTGGCCTTATCCACTAACGGTCTCGATTTTATCCCTAGCGAGAAAAAGCTCGGCGCGGTCTACCTGCGCAGTTTTGCCTATAAAGACCAGCATTACTTTTTAGCCGCGCCCGGTATTCTTTATCGCAGTGATGAATTGCTCGGTGACTATGAGCCGCGGAGTCAATCTTTATTTGGCAACGATACGCGACACAGTGCAGTGCTATTGCAGGATGATCAGCTTACTGTGGTTTGGTCCCGAGTGGGTGACGCACCGGAACGGCTGTTAGTCTCAACAGTGAGCCTCTCGTCATCCGACTGGGACGATTGGGTACCGACTCACCCAACTGAATTACTGCGTGCTGAACAGCCTTGGGAGGGCAGTGAGCTGCCTGTGCAGTCATCACTTCGTGGCGAGACTAATGAGCGGATCAATGATCTGCGCGATCCGGATATTTTTGTCGACGTTGATGGCCAGGTCTATCTTCTCTATGTGGCAGCGGGTGAGCAGTCGATTGGGGTTGTGGGTTTAAACAAAACAGCGCCGTAACAGTAAGCTGCGGCTCTTCAAAGAAGCAATATTCAGTGTCGGGGTACATTGAATAAGATTTGGGAATTGGGAATTGGGGATTGAAAGTATTCTGTTGAGTGAGTATTAAAACAACAGCCAAAATAATTAATGATAAAAATAAAAGTGAAACATTATGAATAACGTAACTAGCCTATCCGAGCTGTCTTTTTCTGAGCAGAAACTTATCGAACTCAATGCTGAGGATGGATTCAGCAGTTTGGTTGATGGGTTTAATCGAGCCTCTGAGAAATTCCCGGAGCGTCCCGCTTTTACCTGTCTTGGACAAACCCTCTGCTTTAGCGAAATTGAGCAGCTGAGTCGTCAATTCGGCTGTTACTTACTCGATCATTGCGGCCTAGTTGCCGGTGATCGTGTCGCCGTGCAGCTGCCCAATATCAGCCAGTTTCCCATTGCGGTCTGGGGCATATTGCGCGCAGGCTTGGTGGTGGTGAACACCAACCCTATGTACACAGCCCGTGAGCAGTTACATCAATTTAATGATTCCGGTGCCAAGGCCTTGGTGGTACTCAGTGACCTATTGCCGCTTACTGAGCAGGTGATCCCGCAAACCGGTGTTGAGACGGTGATTGCCACCAGCGCTATTGATTTATTGCAGCCTCAGCCATTGCCAGCCAGCAGTCTGGCTAATCTGGTTAGCTTTACTGATGCCCTGGCCCTGGGAGTGGATAAGCAGTTACCGGAGAGAACCTCTTCCATGTCTGAGGTGGCGGTTCTGCAATACACTGGCGGTACCACTGGGCCCTCCAAGGGCGCTATTCTGTCTCATGGCAATATCTTTGGCGGCGTGCGTATGTCCAAGCTGAGTGTCGACTTCAGTGATGAAGCCGTGCCGGATCTGTTGATTGCCCCTATGCCCCTCTACCATGTGTTTGGTTTTACCATGAATGTCGTCAGCAGCTTTCTCGGTGGCAGTCACTCAGTGTTAATTCCCAATGCTCGCGATATCGACAGCATGGTCGTGACCATGAAGCAGCACCAGCTTACGACTATGGCCGGTATCACTACCCTGTTGCAGGGATTGATGCGTCATCCGCAGTTCGACGAGATCGATTTCTCTCGCCTTAAAGGCATTATTGTCGGTGGAGCGGCGCTGGTGAAAGAGGTGGGCGATGAGTGGGAAAGCCGCACCGGTGCGCCAGTATTTGAAGGTTATGGACTCTCTGAAACCACTGCGGTATTAACCTGTAATGGCCCAGATAAAAGTCGTGTCGGCACTGTGGGTCTGCCGATGCTCTATCAGGAAGTGAAGCTGATTGATGCTGAGGGCAATGCTGTTGCCACTGGTGAGCGCGGTGAGGTCTGCTGTCGCGGCGCCCATGTTATGCAGGGTTATTGGAATCGTCCCGATGCCACGGAGGAAGCATTGGACGCTGATGGCTGGTTCCGCACCGGTGATATTGGTGTGATGGCCGAGGACGGTATGCTGACCATTGTCGACCGTTTAAAAGATATGGTGATTGTCTCGGGCTTTAACGTCTATCCCAATGAAATTGAAGATGTGGCCTACGGTCATACCGATATTATTGAATGTGCCGTGGTCGGTGTTGCCGATGAGCGAACCGGTGAAGCGGTCAAGCTGTTTGTGGTCTCGACCAATACCGATCTCAGCGAGCAGCAGGTGAAAGACTTCTGTCGCGAGCAGTTAACTGCTTATAAAATCCCCAAGCATGTGGTCTTTATGGATGAGTTACCAAAATCGCCGGTGGGCAAAATCCTCCGTCGCGAGTTGCGTGACTAACGCACCATCGCAGTGAGTAAAATATGATTGAAGCAGGCAATACGCAGTACGCACAGAGTAATGGGCTGAAGATTGCCTATGAATCCTTTGGCAAGCCAGAGGATCCAGCGATTGTTTTGGTTGCAGGGTTATATAACCAGCTAGTGCGCTGGCCTCTAGAACTGTGCCAACATTTGGTCGATCGCGGGTTTCGGGTTATCCGTTTTGATAATCGGGATATTGGTTTAAGCGATAAGCTCGATGGTGTGAGAGCGCCAGGGTATTTTCGGCTGCTACTCAAATCCTATTTTGGTATTCCTGTCCCTGCGCCTTATAGCTTGGATGATATGGCCGCTGATACTGTCGGCCTTTTGGATGCCCTAGATATTCCCGCCGCACATATGGTGGGTATGTCCATGGGTGGCATGATCAGCCAGATTGTCGCCGGTCGCTATCCCGATCGGGTGCTGTCTTTAACCTCGATTATGTCCACCAGTGGTGAGCGCGGCAAAGGAGAGGCGAGTTTAAAGGTTAGCTTGAAAATGCTTCAGCCGGCATCAAAGGATAAGACGCCCTTGGATATCGCCGTTGAGATCTGGCAGATGCTCGCTGGCCCTGCTTATCCTATGACCGATGATGAGATTCGTAAACAGGTGATTGCCGAGCACAAGCGTTCGAGTAATCCCGCGGGCTATATGCGCCAGATTAGCGCCATCAGAACCTCCCCAAGCCGGGTAGCTCTGTTGAACGCAGTCAAGGTGCCTACATTGATTATTCACGGTAATCAGGATGTGCTGGTGCCGGTCAGTGGTGGCATCGACACAGCAAAGCATATTGCCCATGCCGAGCTGGTGCGATTTGAGGGTATGGGGCACACCTTGCCGCGGGCGCTGCTCGAGACATTTGCTGACTTGATCATAAAAAATAGCAATAGCATCAGCGAGATAGGGGCTTAGAATTGTCGGTGGTTCTGGTTGGGGCTGGTTGGAACTGGTTAGAGTGAGGAGGGCAATCCGCTGAAACAACAAAGTTTCAACCTTGGCATCAATTAACCTATGGGTGGCACCGGTTGCCAAGTTTCAGCTTTGCCGAGGCGTTATCTTAAGCATATGCAGGATTGGTTAACACTTGAGATGGCCCATTAAGAGGCTACCAAGTAAACCAAAGTCTCAGAGGGGCATTACTAAAAATAATAAGAATAGTGCAATGTAGGGCAAAAGTTAAAACGGGTAGATTCTATGGATCTTCCCGTTTTTTTTGGTCTCGGAAACGGTGGTCTTACTGCCTATCCACTGAAGTTAAATGCCCGAGCTTATTGAATAATAACTTTTGCCATCGTAGTAACCTGGCTTGTTGTCTCGGGCGAAGATTTTTCAATAAGCTCCACCTGTCTTTGTTTGTAATCCAATGACTTCAGCTGATGCACAAGTATAGCGCCTTCAGTTTTATGACCATTTGACAGCACAACTTCAAGGCTTATGTTACGTATGGTGCTGGTGATTGGAGCAACAATGGCCAGCCCCGTGTGTTGATTAAAGGCTTTCCGCGAAATCACAAATGCGGGCCGCCGCTTCATGATCTCCTTGCCACTGCTAGGGTTGAAGTCTAGCCATACGATGTCTCCTTGGTCGGGAACAAATGCCATTATACTTCCTTACCAATTGGGTCGTTTTGAATCCAGTCTCGGTCATCATCGGTCAAGTCTAAGTTCTTTTTCGGGCTGCCTGCGAGCAATTCTTCCAGTGTAGGCTCGGCTGAGACTGGCGCTAACACTATGCGGTTATCTTCAACGCGAAGGTCGAGAGAAGAGCCGACATGTAGCCCAAGCATGTTTAAAATGGCTTTTGGGATGCTAACGATGTTGGCGCCGCCTGATTGTCGTATCGTAATTTGTGTCATTGCTAAATGCTCTTTGTTATGGCGTAGCGAGTATTATACCTTAGTATAATTAAACTGGTTTTACAATAGTATAATATTGTCGGGCTGCTAGGGACCATTTCTTAATATTAATAGCCTATTGTTAATGATCAGCCAATTAGTCTTAACCGCCTGATATTAAAAAGCCCCCACAATACAGATTGCGGGGGCTTTTTTAGGTCTGAGATGTTGGGTTACTTACTAATCAGTATCTCAGCCTAATCAGCGTCTCAGCGCTCAATAATAGCGGTAACACCCTGACCACCAGCAGCACAGATTGAAATCAAACCACGCCCGGAACCTTTCTCTTCCAGTAGTTTGGCCAGCGTCGCAATTATCCGCGGCCCAGTTGCCGCAAAGGGATGACCCGTAGCAACACTGGAGCCATTCACATTGAGCTTGCTGCGGTCGATGCTGCCCAGCGCGCCCTCAAGGCCGAGCTTATTTTTACAGAAGTCTTCATCTTCCCAAGCCTTCATGGTGCACAGAGCCTGAGCGGCGAAGGCTTCGTGAATCTCATAGAAATCAAAGTCCTGCAAGGTTAAGCCAGCGCGGGCGAGCATTCGCGGCACCGCGTAAGCCGGGGCCATTAGTAGACCTTCGCTCTGTTGCCCTTCAGTATAGAAATCCACCGCAGCCACTTCGCTATGGGTGAGATAGGCCTGAATCGGCAGGTTGCGTGCAGTGGCCCATTCTTCACTGGCGAGTAATACAGCGGCTGCGCCATCAGTGAGAGTGGTTGAGTTGGCGGCGGTCAAGGTGCCATTTTCCCGGTCATAGGCGGGCTTGAGTTTGGCCAGCTTCTCTAGCGGCGTGTCGCGCATAATGCCATCGCGGCTGACACCGTTAAACGGTTTGATAAGATCATCAAAAAATCCTCGGTCATAGGCCGCAATAAGGTTCTGGTGGCTGTTAAAAGTCAGCTGATCCTGGTCTTCACGACTCACTTCCCATTCCTTGACCATCAGTTCACAGTGCTGGCCCATAGACAGCCCAGTACGCGGCTCGGCATTGGCGGGTATGGCAGGGACCATAAAGCTGGGCCTGATACTGGCCATGACTTTTAAGCGCTGGCCTAGGGTTTTGGCGCGGTTTAGGCGCAGCACCATTTTGCGGTATTTTTCATTTAGGGCTATGGGTGCATCGCTGGCGGTATCTGTACCACCGGCAATACCGGAGTCAATTTGTCCCAGAGCAATTTTGTTGCCCACCAAGATAGCGGCTTCAAGACCGGTGCCGCAGGCTTGCTGGACATCATAGGCTGGGGTTTGCAGAGACAGACCAGAATCTAAGGTGGCTTCTCGAGCCAAATTAAAGTCTCTAGAATGTTTCATCACGGCGCCGGCGGCGACTTCGCCGAGACGTTCACCTTCCAAATCAAAACGCTGCACCAGACCTTTTAAGGCTGCGGTGAGCATATCCATGTTGCTGACGTCGCTGTAGGCAGTATTGCTGCGAACAAAAGGAATTCTGCTTCCACCGACAATGGCGACTTTGCGTATATTGGTCATAATGGATTTCCAGTGATTTAGTTGTGGTTAGTTATTTAGAGTTGTCACCAGAATAGGTGATTCTCCACCATAAGCCAATGACTCTAATAATCCAAAATACTGTCATTGCGGTCAATTGCTTTACGTGGGTTGTGGGTAGAATGTCTGCCATCAATATTTAATCCAGGGAAACAACAATGTCTGATACCTATTTGGAACTTGCCAACTCGGCACTGGGGAAAAAGCTCTTTTCCGCCATGGGACTCCCAGAGCCTGTAACTCTAGTGCGTGAGGATCCAGAGCAACCGCATAAGTTAAGCGGGCAGGTTCTGATAGGCGCGAGTTTGGGGGCGCTGTTCCCGGACCAAATTGAATCCTTTTTACAGGGCACTTCCATTAGCATCAGTGATCCTCTTGTCACCGAGAAACGCCACCTTATTTATGACGCCTCGGGTATTGCCACTGCAGAGCAAAGCTCAGAGCTCTACGACTTTTTTCATCGACAGGTAAAGTCACTGCCAGCCTGCGGTCGAGTCATCGTTATCGGCCTAAAGCCCAGCGCTGCATCTAATTCAGAGAAGGGTGCTGTGCAGCGCGGTCTGCATGGTTTTATTAAATCACTGGCGAAAGAGATAGGCCGCAATGGTTCGACAGCTAATTTACTGATGGTGGAAAAGGGCGGTGACGCGGCTATAGAAGCCCCTATTCGTTTTCTGCTCTCCGCTGGCTCGGCTTTTATGAATGCACAGATATTGACGGCGACCACGCCCGTTGCGGCGATGGAGGCGGATTGGCAGCGGCCATTACAGGGCAAAATGCTGGTCGTCACCGGTGCAGCACGGGGTATTGGTTTGGCTATTGCTGAGGTGTTGGCCAGAGATGGCGCCACGGTTATTGGCGTGGATGTGCCCCAGGCGGAAGAAGAGCTGAAGGCGACTATGACGCGACTGGGTGGATTGGCATTGCCCCTGGATATTACCAGTGATGGCGCGGCAACTATTTTGCGAGACTTTTGTTCCGCTCAGACCTCGTCACTGCATGGCATTATTCACAATGCCGGTGTCACCAGAGACAAAATGTTATCGCGTATGACCGATCACCAGTGGAATATGCTGATGCAGGTGAATCTGGGCAGTGTGCAACGGATTAACGCTGCGTTGCTGGAAACCGAGCTGCTCGATAATGGCGGCAAGATTGTCGGGGTCGCCTCGATAAGTGGTATTGCGGGCAATGTTGGGCAGACCAATTATGCCTTCTCTAAGTCGGCGGTGATTGGCATGGTTGAGACTTCTGCTGAATCCTGCGCCGCGCGAGGTATAACCATTAATGCTGTGGCGCCAGGCTTTATTGAAACCCAGATGACTGCGGCGATTCCCTTTTTCACCCGACAAATGGGTCGCCGACTTTCTTCACTGGGGCAGGGCGGTTTGCCGATTGATGTGGCAGAGGTGATTGGCTTTTTTGTCAGCCCTCAGGCCGCCGGTATTAATGGCAATGTGGTGAGAGTCTGTGGTCAGAGTATTTTGGGTGCTTAATCAGCCCTGAGCGATTAGCAAAAAAAAATGGCGAGGAGCAAAACTCCCCGCCATTTTTTTGTGCTGATTTTTAGAGCACTTTTAAGCGTGAAGAGCCGCGTTGAGTTCAACTGCGCTCTTGTTCGTAAGGCATTCAACCGCGCCGCTGACCGAGTTACGTCTAAATAACAGATCGCTTTTACCTGCCAGATCACGGGCTTTCATCACACCGCTGGCCTGCTTCTGGTCGTCGAGCATGGTGACAATGGTGCCCGCAGTAATATAGAGACCGGCTTCAACCGTACAGCGATCGCCTAGGGGAATACCGAGGCCCGCGTTGGCGCCGAGCAGGCATTTCTCACCGACAGAAATAACCATGCTGCCACCGCCAGAAAGGGTACCCATGATCGATGCGCCGCCGCCGATATCAGACCCAGCACCGCAGAAAACACCTGCCGAGACACGACCTTCGATCATATTCGGGCCTTCGGTACCGGCGTTAAAGTTAATAAAGCCCTCGTGCATCACGGTAGTGCCTTCGCCTACATAGGCGCCGAGACGCACTCGTGAGGTGTCGGCAATACGCAGACCGCTAGGAACCACGTAGTCGACCATTTTCGGAAACTTGTCGACACAGTCGACGGATATTGGTTGGCCAGCAAGACGTGCTTCCAACTGACGAGTAGGCAACTCTTCGATATCGATGGCGCCAACATTGGTCCAGGCGCAGTTCTTCAATACACCGAAGATACCAGTGAGATCAGTGCCGTGGGGCTTAACCAGTCGGTGTGACAGCAGGTGCAGTTTAAGGTAGCCCTGAGGCACTGAAGTCGGCGCAGTGTTTTCAGCGAAGGCTGTGGCCACAACAGGACGGCTTGACGCGGCCAGGGAGGCGACGCTATCCGCTAGATCAGAGTAACCGTTTTGCTTGAGTGCGGATTGCAGCGCCGCCAATTGCTCGAGGCTGGGTTCCAGATCGCCATCGGTCAATCCCAGAGTCACGGCGAAAATATCTCTTAGAGTTTGCTCTGGATTCAGCAGTGGCTGTGGATAAAACACCTCCAGCCATTCGCCTTTAGAATTCTTGCTGCCAACGCCAATGGCGAAACTGTACAAATTACTCATGCTAATTCTCTTATGTTGATCTAAATGATTAATTAAAGATTGTTTGGTACTGCTCGGCTTTAAAGCCAATATTGATGACACCTTTTACGTCTAATACGGGCCGTTTGATCATCGCCGGATGTTCCACCAGCAGGGCCGCCACATTGTCACTGGTGGTTGCCTGTTGAATACTGGGGTCGAGCTTGCGCCAGGTGGTGCCGCGGCGGTTGAGAACGGTTTCCCAGCCGGCCTGGGCAATCCACTGCTCGATGGTAGCGGCGTCTATGCCGTCAGCACGAAAGTCGTGAAAGCGGTACTCGATGCCATTGTCGCTGAGCCAGTTGCGGGCCTTCTTGATAGTGTCGCAGTTTTTAATCCCGTAGACGGTAACCAATGCATCAATCTCCTTGTGTATTCTGGGTGTGAAGCATAGCAAGAAAGCCGGTTCCAAAAAATCAGATTGTGGTTTTAATTGAACGCAAGAAACGGAGTGTTTGCAGGTTGGTGATGAGGAATAGTCATTTACTCTAATAACTGTCAGGATAAAGTTTATGGATAAGCAACTAGATCAATACTGGCAAGCAGTGGTCAATCGGGATGGGGCTTTTGACGAGCAATTCTTTTATGGTGTTCTGACCACGGGGGTTTACTGTCGGCCCTCCTGTGCTGCTCGAACCCCATTGCGCAAGAATGTCCGTTTTTATGCTTCCCAAGAAGCCGCCCGGGAGGATGGCTTGCGGGCCTGCAAACGCTGTCGGCCAGATACAGACCGAGACGCCATAAAGAGTCTGATGCACGATATGTGTCGCTATATTGAGGAGCACTATCAACAGCGCCTGACTCTAGCCCTGTTGGCCGAGCAGGCAGGGATGAGCCCAAGTTATTTCCAGCGCAGCTTTACCGCAACTATTGGTATGTCACCGAAAAGATATCAGGATGGCTGTCGGATCAGGCTGTTTAAAAGTAGTTTAAAAGCGGACGGCAGCGATGCTGATACTATCACTGGCGCAATGCACTCCTCTGGCTATGAATCGAGCTCACGACTCTATGAAAAGATCGACACCCATATGGGCATGACCCCAGGCACATACCGCAAGGGCGGGGCCGATGAGCTGATATCTTATGCTGCTGGGGAGACCGGTCTTGGCCGCGTGATGATCGGCGCCACCGATCGTGGCATCTGTTTTTTACAGTTTGATGATGCTGATGATAAGTTACTGGTTCAGCTTCAATTGGAGTATCCGAAGGCTAGCTTTCAACCTATGCCACTTGAGTCTCAGCCTTTATTTGATCAATGGATTGGGCAGCTTAATGAATTTTTACAGGGTAAGGTTCGAGTGTTGGATCTACCCATGGATATCCGCGGCACTGCTTTTCAATGCATGGTCTGGGACTATTTGGTGAGCATTCCCTCAGGCACCTTGCAGTCTTACACCGAGGTGGCCAATGGTATAGGCAAACCCAAAGCGGTGCGCGCCGTGGCCAGTGCCTGTGCCAATAATAAAATCGCTATTACGATTCCCTGCCACCGGGTGATTCGGGGCGATGGCAGTTTGGCAGGTTATAAGTGGGGGTTGGCGCGAAAGCGATCGCTGATAGATCTGGAACGCAGAGCGCTTGCCGATGATTGAGTTACAGGTGGTGCAACCTTTTCCCTGGCAACAGCTGCTACAGTACCTTTCATTTCGCCTGGTGCCTGAGTTCGAATCTGTCGAGAACAACCACTATCAGCGGGTGTATCGAGATAGCTTAGTCAGAGTTAGCTATAGCGAGCCGAGGGGATTGTTACAGATAAGCACCGATCTGCCTGATGATCAGCTGGATGATGCGGTTGCGCGGGTGTCACGGATTTTTCGACCGCAGCTCTGCACTAAGGCGATCTATCAGCGGCTATTGTCTCATCTGCCTATGCTGGAAAAGACTGTCGGCTTTAGGCCGCTGGGCTGCTGGGATCCCTTTGAGCTCTGTCTGCGCACCATTATTGGTCAGCAGGTGACTGTGGCGGCAGCTAATACGATTATGCGGCGACTTATTGAACGCTGTGGGCAGTTGACCCCTGAGGCGGTGATTGCTGCTGACTTGACTGATATGGGTATGCCCGGGGCGCGAGTGGCAACACTGGTCACCTTGGCAACCGCCATTGCCGTGGGTGATTTGGATCTATCTATGCCCTGGCCTGAGCTAAGAGATGCATTGATTAAATTACGTGGTATTGGTCCCTGGACCTGCGGTTATTTGGCGATTCGTTTGGGGATGGACGAGGATGCTTTTCCAGAAACCGATGTCGGCTTAATCCGTGCGGCCAAGGCTGAGAGTGCAAAAACTTTGCTGGCGAGCGCGGAACAATGGAGGCCTTATCGTGCCTATGCGGCTGTCGCTCTTTGGTCACTGGAGTAAGGAGTATGGATAATCTCTTTTCTCTGGTTGACCCAACGGCTACCCGTGTCGCGTTAAATACTCGAGGGTTTGCTCGAATACCTGGATTTCTATCTCCAGACAGCTGTCGGAATTTTGTCCAAGGTTACTCTCAAGACGCTCTATACCGATCAACTATCAATATGCAGCGCTATAACTTTGGCAGTGGCCAGTATCGCTATTTTAAGTATCCACTCGAACAAACACTTAGCAGCCTGCGCCACCAGAGCTATGACTTTCTAAGGCCAGTGGCGGAACAGTGGGCGGCTGATTTAAAACAGGATTTTCAGTTTCCCGAACGCTATGAAGACTATTTGAATTGCTGTCATCAAGCGGGGCAGTTGCGACCCACGCCTCTTATTCTTCGCTATGAGCAAGGGGATTATAATTGTCTGCATCAAGACCTTTATGGGGATTTAGTCTTTCCTTTACAGCTGATTGTTATGTTGAGTGACCCGGATGCGGATTTTGCCGGAGGGGAGTTGGTATTGACTGAGCAGCGACCGCGCATGCAAAGCCGCGCTCATGTGCTGAATCTAGCCCTTGGTGAAGCCGTGATTATTGCGGTTAATCATCGACCTGCGGCTGGTGCGCGGGGATACTATCGCGTTGTTATGAAGCATGGTGTTGGAGAGGTTCACCGCGGCGTTCGGCAAACTCTAGGTATTATTTTGCATGACGCGACTTAGCTGGTTCGCGCTAAGGCTTATGGGCAACAAAGGGATTTTTGCGGTTGGGGTAGCAGTTTGTACAAATTTCACAGACGCGACCATCGCAGCCTCTGGCGCTGCAAAATTCTCGGCCATAAAAAATAATTTGAAGATGCAGAGCATTCCAACTTTCCTTGGGGAAAAGTTTCTTTAGATCCCGTTCGGTCTGAGTGACGCTTTTGCCTTTGGTTAAGCCCCAGCGCTGAGCCAGTCGATGAATATGTGTGTCCACGGGAAAGGCCGGATGGCCAAAGCCTTGCGACATCACCACACCAGCGGTTTTATGGCCGACTCCCGGCAGCGATTCCAATGCCTTCCAGTCATCCGGAACTATGCCGTCATACTGCTCCACAAGCATCTTTGAGAGCACCGAAATGGCGCTGGATTTTTGTGGGGCTAAACCGCAGGGGCGAACGATTTTATAGATGCTGTCCAGGGGCACATGCTGCATATCAAAGGCATTGTCTGCTAGAGCAAACAGGGCTGGGGTAACTTGATTAACGCGGACATCGGTACACTGGGCGCTGAGTAATACGGCGACTAATAGCTCAAAGTTATTTTTATGATCCAGAGGTATGGGGGTTTCTGGATAGGTTTCTTTGAGCTTTTCGAGTATGTAGTCGGCGCGCTGCTGTTTTAACATTGCTAGTCCCTTAGAACGTTTAGATTATCAGTCCGCTAGGCTCTGCACATATTGTTTAATACGCAGAGCAGCTTCTATACAAACCTCAGTTTCAGCCACCAGTGCCATGCGCACTCGTCCTTTTCCTGGATTGCCATCGTCAGTATCTCGAGACAGATAGCGTCCAGGCAGCAGTGTGACATTTTGCTGGGCAAACAGACCGGCAGCAAATTCGGTGTCATCAATGGGCGTTTCCGGCCACAGATAAAAACTTGCTGTAGGTTCGGGAAAGGTTAGTACATCCTTGAGAATCTCGGTGACTGCGGCAAACTTCTCGCGGTATTGTCGGCGGTTGTCGATGACATGGGTCTCATCACTCCAGGCTGCTACTGAAGCCGCCTGAGTGGTCATGGACATAGCGCAACCGTGATAGGTGCGGTAGCGCAAAAAGTCACTCAGCAGACGTGCATCGCCGGCAACAAATCCGGAACGCAGACCAGGCAGGTTTGAGCGTTTTGAAAGGCTATGAAATGCCACGCAGCGGCTGAAGTCAGTGCGGCCCATTGCGGCGCAGGCTTCTAAAATTCCCGGAGGTGGGTTCTGCTCATCGAGGTAGACTTCGGAGTAGCATTCGTCGCTGGCAATAATAAAGTCGTACTGGTCGGCGAGTCTAATCGCCTGTTGCAGCTGTTCGATGCTCATGACTGCACCGGTGGGATTGCCCGGTGTGCAGATCTGTAGCAGCTGGCAACGCTCCCAGACTTCTGGGGCCACGGTGCTCAGGTCGGGGATAAAGCCATTGCCTAAGGTGCAGTCTAAAAAGTGCAGCTCGGCGCCAGCCAGCAGGGCAGCTCCCTCGTAAATTTGGTAAAACGGATTGGGTGAGACGACTAAAGGAATCACTGTTGCACTGGTATCGACTACGGCTTGTGTGAAGGCAAATAGCGCTTCCCGAGTGCCGGTGACCGGCAAGACATTCTGCTCTGGATCCATACTGTTACTGGGCAGATTAAATCGCGTTGTGCACCATTGTGAAATAGCTTGGCGCAGTTGTGGGCTACCTTTGGTGGTGGGATAGATAGCGATCTGATCGATGTTGTCTATCAGCGCCTGTTTCACAAAGCCCGGTGACTGATGCTTGGGCTCGCCGATGGACAGGGCAATGGGCGACAGGTGCGCAGGTGGCACAATACCGACCATTAATGCCTTGAGGCGTTCAAAGGGGTAGGGGTGTAGTAAATCTAATTTAGGATTCATCGTTTACTCTTGGTCAATATTGTCAGTGTCTACTGCCAGGTCTTCATTTTACGCAGTTTGTATTCCTGGCCTTCTTCTTCATTGCGCTGATCTAATTCACTGCGGATGGTTTCGGTAAGCGCGGCGCTGACTTCACTGTCGGTAAGGGGCTCGAAATTGTTGTCGGTGAGATAGAAAATATCCTCTACCCGCTCGCCCAGAGTTGAAATCTTGGCGTGCAGTACGCGTAGTTCAAAGCGCACAAATATCTGTGTCAGATGAGCCAGCAGTCCGGGACGATCCGGTGTGATTATCTCAAGAATGACACAGTTTGCTTCGACGTCATGGCGCAGGGATGCGGCGGTTTTCAAGGCGAAGTTTTTTAGCTGACGCGGCGTGCGCTGTTGCACCTCGGTATTGATCTCTGTGGAGTTTGCAATGGCCTGCTCTAGGGTCTGAATAATTCTCTGGCAGCGCAAATTGTCGTTGCCAATCGGCTGATCCTGTTCGTCGAGCACATAAAAAACATCAAAGGCGCTGCCATCGCTGTTGCTGTTAAGGCGGGCATCGTGAATATTCAGGTTGAGCCGATCTAGGGCTGCGGCAATAATCGAAAAGTTATTTTCACGGTCTTTGCTGTGAACAAAAATCTGTGTCGCAACGGGGATTTCTTCCCCCACATCGCTGATGCGAATAACCGCTTTTTTGGCACTCTGATTAGCCAGGATAGCTTTGGTGAACTCAGCCACGTCCTCAGCGCTTTCACGCAGGAAAAAGTCTTCATCAACATCGCGCCACACACTGATGGCTTCGGTGCTATCAATATTCTCGGCGTGCAGCGCACGCAGCGCCGCATCTTTGGCTTCGCGAACCCAGGCCGCGCGACTAGACGGCGCTATGGTTCCCAGTTGCAGGGCACGCTTGGTCTCAAAGTAGAGATTGTGCATTAGCGAGCCTTTCCACTCGGTCCAGAGTCTCGGGTTGGTGGCATTGATATCGGCTACAGTCAACACATAGAGATAATCCAGGTGCATTTGGTCCCCCACATGGGTGGCAAATTTGTGGATTACATCTGGATCTGAGGTGTCCTCGCGCTGGGAAATAGTGGACATCAGCAGATGGTTTTCTACCAGCCATGTCAGCAGCTCGATCTCTTGGGGTTTGAGACCATGGCGCTCGGCAAAGTTGGCGATATCGACTTTGCCGAGAGTTGAGTGATCACCGCCGCGGCCTTTGGCTATGTCGTGGTACAGGGCGGCTATAACGATTAATTCCCGTCTGCGGAAGTTTTTATAGATATGTGCGGCCACGGGAAACTTGGCCGCTACGTCGGGCAGAGTCAGGCGGCGAACATTGCGCACCACTTCAAGGGTGTGCACATCAACTGGATAGATATGGAATAGGTCATGCTGCATCTGGCCGACGATTTTGCCGAACTCAGGCAGGTAACCCCCTAAAATGCCGAAGCGATTCATGCGCTGAAGTTGGTTTGAGAGCTTGTAGGGTGCCTTTAATATACGCATAAACAGGGCACGATTTTCCGGGCTTGCACGGAACGAATCGTCTATCAGGCTGCGATGGAGTCGGATCTGACGGATAGTGGATGCGCGAATGCCTTCGATGCTGTCGTTTTCTCCCATGATGGCGAAGAGCTCGAGGAGGGCGGAGGGATGTTCCACAAACACCGATTCGTCGGTGGTATCTATATCGTTGTCACGAATCACAAAGCGCGAATTGATTTGGATGACAACCTTGGCTTTGTTTTTTCGGTAAATGGCTTCGTCGAGATATTCCAATAAGGCTTCATTGAGCTCGCGAACCGACATCACTACCTGGTAGTAGCGCTGCATAAATTTCTCGACCCCGAGTCGCTCTGGGCTGTCTTTATAGCCGAACATGACCGCCAGCTTGCGCTGATAATCAAACAGCAGACGCTCTTCCGGGCGGTCGGTGATCAGGTGCAGGCCATAGCGCACTTTCCAGAGGAACTCTTCGTCACTGCGCACCGTGGCGTATTCTTCTTCAGAGAGAAAACCTTCGGCGATTAATAGGGAGCGGCGATGCACTTGAAAGTGGCGTTTCGCCGTCCAGTTGAATACCTGGATATCTCTGAGGCCCCCTGGGGCTTCTTTAATATTGGGTTCAAGGTTGTACTCGGTGTCGCCGTGTTTGCGGTGGCGGGCTTTCTGCTCGTCGATTTTACCGTGATAGAACTTTTCTGAGGCCCATATTTTATTCGGCCCGGTTTTGGTTTTAAGTTTGTCCAGCAGCTCTTTGTCACCTGCGAGGAGGCGGGTCTCCATCAGATTGGTGGCCACGGTAATATCGCCCTTGGCTTCGTCGACGCACTGGGAAACACTGCGGGTGCTGTGTCCGATCTTCAGCTGGATGTCCCAGAGGAAGGTCAGAAACTGTTCGATGCTCTGACGGTAGCGCTGGGGCTTGTCGCGGCGCATTAGGATCAGCAGATCAATATCAGAATGTGGGTGCAACTCGCCACGGCCATAGCCGCCTACGGCGATCAGGCTGATATCCCCGTCCCACTCAAAACGATTCCAGGCATGACGCAGAATCAGGTCGGCAAAATGGGCCCGTTCATTGACCAGCTGGTGAACATTTTCACCCTCGTTAAAGCGCTTGTTGAAATGCTCGTTGGCGAAGCCCAGTGCGGCGCGGAATACGTCTATGGGCTCGCCACTTTCGATATCCGCAACAAAGCGTTTCTCATCAAAGAAAAGTGGCACGAGGTAGGTTTTTGGATGCATGGTTAGTTTTTCTTGTAGGGTTCTTCGTGGCGGGCGGTCAGGACTTCGACGCCGGTGCTGGTGACGACCATAGTGTGCTCCCACTGAGAGGAGAGCCGGCCGTCGCGGGTTTCGACGGTCCAGCCATCGGACTTGATCTTGGTGCTGTACTTGCCAGCGTTGACCATGGGCTCAATGGTGAAGGTCATGCCTTCCTCAAGAACCAGTCCGGTGTCAGGCTTGCCGTAGTGCAGTACTTGGGGCTCTTCATGGAACTCCATGCCAATACCGTGACCGCAGTAGTCGCGGACCACTGAGTAGTAGTTGGCTTCAGCATGGGTTTGAATAACGTGGCCTATATCGCCGAGACGAACCCCAGGTTTGACCATGTCGATGGCTTTATAGAGGCACTCTTGGGATATATCGATCAGACGTTGGGCATGAGGCGCGACATCGCCAACGGTATACATCTTGCTGGTGTCGCCGTACCAACCTTCCTTAATAACAGTCACATCAATATTGATAATGTCGCCGTTTTTGAGGGTTTTCTTCTCTGATGGAATACCGTGACAGACTACATGATTCACTGAGGTGCAGACGGATTTCGGAAACCCACGATAGCCGAGGCAAGCTGGAATACCTTTTTGCACATCGACTATATGGTCGTGACAGATTTTGTCGAGTTCTTCGGTGCTAACACCTGGGACTACATATTGGCCAATCAGCTCGAGGACTTCAGCGGCTAGGCGCCCTGCAACGCGCATCTTGGCAATATCATCCGCGGATCTTAGTTGTATGGTCATGATTGGCCTTCGTCTATGTAAGAATTGTGGGTATTGTACGCATCAAAGTTCCATTCGGGGAGTGCCTTTGGGCCTTATACGCAAACTATTCACCCTGCTATCTATTTGGCTGTTTATTCGACTATCATCCCGATGGCTATCCCACTGGTCTGGCCCTGTTGGTGATTGGCGTAAAGCGTAGGTTAAAAGCTTAGGTTAAAAGTTGTATCTGGGCTCCGCGAATGATCTTACCCGTTAGCCAATCTCACAATCATTTTTGCTTTAATTAGCCTAACCAATATGGTATAAAGCGCGCCGTCTGGTGAGATGTCTCAGCAGGCGTTAATGTAACTAAACTTTTTTTAAACGACACACACGTTCCGACACAGTGATCTGGGTGCCTAAAAGCGATTTATTAGCTTGAATGGTTGATCTACTGGGGTACGTGGAGGCTTAACCCCCAAAAGGAAAAATTATGTCTTCTGTAAGTATGCGCGATATGTTGCAGGCTGGTGTTCACTTCGGTCACCAAACCCGCTTCTGGAACCCAAAGATGAGCAAGTTTATCTTTGGCTCACGAAACAAAGTTCACGTTATTAACCTTGAGCAAACTGTACCGGCTTTCAATGAGGCACTTGAAATCCTCCGTGTAGAAGCTGCCAAGGGCAATCAAATTCTTTTTGTTGGCACCAAGCGTGCTGCACAAAAAATCCTCAAAGAAGAAGCAGAGCGTTGCGGCATGCCTTATGTCAGCCATCGCTGGTTGGGTGGTATGTTGACCAACTACAAGACTATTCGTGCTTCTATCCGTCGTTTCCGCGATTTGGAAACTCAGGAAGCCAATGGCACTTTTGAGCGTCTGACCAAGAAAGAAGTTCTGATGCGCACGCGCATGAAGGACAAGCTGGAAAATTCAATCGGTGGTATTAAGGATATGAACGGCTTGCCCGACATCCTTTTCGTTATCGATGTTGATCACGAGCGCATTGCTATCAACGAAGCCAACAAGCTGGGTATTCCAGTAGTCGGTATTGTTGATACCAACAGCAACCCTGATGGCGTCGACTACGTTATTCCCGGCAACGATGACTCAATCCGCGCGATCAAGCTCTACGCTGCCTCCATTGCCAATGCGGTACTGGAAGGCAAGGCGCAGTCTGCTGCAGTGTCTAACAAAGATGAGTTTGTCGAAGTCGCTGAAGAGGCTGCACCAGCAGTTGAAGCAGCTCCGGCAGCTGAAGCAGCGCCAGTAGTTGAAGCGGCTCCAGCGGTTGAAGCAGCTCCAGAAGCTCCAGCATCTAAGGAAGCAGCGGCTGAGTAGTCGTAGCAACCTATTATATGTAACATCTAAGGGGGCCAGAGCCCCCTTTTTTAAACACTAATTTTATGATTTAGAGAGGAATACAATGGCACAGGTAACAGCGTCCTTGGTAAAAGAGCTGCGCGATCGCACAGGTCTAGGCATGATGGAATGCAAACGCGCACTGGCTGAGTCTGACGGCGATATTGATAAGGCAATCGAAGAGCTGCGCAAGTCTAGTGGCATGAAAGCAGCTAAGAAAGCTGGCCGTACCGCAGCTGAAGGTCTGGTTGCAGTGAAAGCTGAGAATGGCTACGGCGTGGTTGTGGAAATTAACAGTGAGACAGATTTTGTAACCCGTGATACGGGCTTCCAAGGCTTTGTAAACACTGTTCTGGATGCAAGTTTTGCGGCGAAGCAGACCGATATGGCAGCGGTTATGGCTGGCGATCTGGAGGCGGCTCGTGAAGCACTGGTACAAAAATGTGGCGAAAATGTTTCTCCACGTCGTCTGGCGAGCATTGACGCCCCAGTAGTAGGCGGATATGTTCACAGCAACATGCGCATTGCAGTTATCGTCGGCTTAACCGGCGGTGACGAAGCTCTGGCTCGTGATGTGGCCATGCACGTTGCAGCAGTTAACCCTGCTGTGGTTAGCTCTGACCAAATGCCTGCTGACGTGATCGAAGCTGAGCGCGCTATCTTTGTTGCCCAGGCGGCTGAGAGCGGCAAGCCCGCTGAAATCGTCGAGAAGATGGTTCAGGGGCGTGTTAACAAGTTCTTAAAAGAAAGCAGTCTGGTTGACCAGCCTTTCGTTAAAGATCCCGATATGACTGTTGGTAAGCTAGTTGCTGCCGGTGGTGCTACTATCGTTGGTTTTACCCGCTATGAAGTAGGCGAAGGCATCGAGAAAGACGAAGTTGATTTTGCAGCTGAAGTTGCTGCACAGGTTCAGGGTGCTAACTAAGACAAGCTAAACACGATAAAGGATCCGATATGCCATTAGCTGGAAAAGAGAAAAAGTATAAGCGTATTCTACTCAAACTCAGCGGTGAAGAGTTGATGGGAGAAGAGGGCTTCGGGATAGATCCCAAGGTTCTCGATCGTATGGCTCTTGAAATTGGCCAGTTAGTGGGTATTGGTGTTCAGGTTGGTCTGGTGATTGGCGGCGGCAATTTGTTTCGTGGCGCTGCTCTTAACCAGGCTGGCATGGATCGTGTCACCGGCGACCATATGGGTATGCTGGCCACGGTGATGAATGCCTTGGCGATGCGCGATGCACTTGAGCGAACTAATATCTCGTCACATGTTATGTCGGCAATCCCCATGAGCGGTGTTGTCGAGCACTATGACCGCCGTCGCGCGATTCGCTATTTAAAAGATGGCGACGTGGTTATCTTTGCAGCCGGTACCGGCAATCCTTTCTTTACCACCGACTCTGCCGCCTGTTTGCGCGGTATTGAGATCGAAGCTAATGTTGTACTCAAAGCCACTAAAGTCGATGGCGTCTATACAGCTGATCCGATGCTCGACCCAACCGCCGAACTCTATGATCATCTCACCTATGATGAGGTGCTGGATAAAAAGCTCGGGGTTATGGATCTGACTGCCATCTGTCTGTGTCGCGAACATAATATGCCACTGCGCGTCTTCCGCATGTCCAAACAGGGCGCACTGCTCAATTTGGTTGTTGGTGGCGACGAGGGCACTTTGATCGAAGAGGGCGAAAAATGATTAATGAATTAAAGACTGAAGCTAATACCCGCATGACTAAAGCCATTGAAGCTTTGGGCAATGCCTTTAACAAAATTCGTACAGGCCGTGCTCATCCTAGCCTTTTAGACGGCATTACCGTTGACTACTACGGTGTTAATACGCCGCTGGCCCAGGCCGCTTCGATTGTCATTGAAGACGCCCGCACACTGTCTTTGACCCCTTGGGAAAAAAGCCTGGTGCCGGCGATTGAAAAGGCCATCCTCAAGTCTGACTTGGGTTTGAATCCGACTACTGCCGGCGCTGTGATTCGTCTGCCACTGCCTGCATTGACCGAAGAAACCCGTAAAGTCTATGGCAAGCAAGCCAAGGCGGAAGCGGAGAACGGTCGTATTTCGGTGCGCAATGTTCGCCGCGACGTAATGTCGAGCCTCAAGGCGCTGCTGAAAGACAAAGATATCAGTGAAGATGAAGAGCGCAAAGGTCAGGATGAGATCCAAAAGATCACTGACGGCTTTATCGCCCGTATCGACGAGGCTCTGGTAGCCAAAGAAAAGGACTTGATGGAGATTTAGTCTCCGTGGTGAAACCTCTGATGGTAGATTCCAGTTCAGATTCAGGCTCAAGCGCAGGTGCTGAAAAGCCGGCCCATCCGCTAAAGCATATTGCGGTCATAATGGATGGCAATAATCGCTGGGCCAAACAGCGCGGGCTCTCTGGTATTGCTGGTCACGAGGCTGGCGTCGAGCGCATTCGCGATATACTCCGTGCCGCCAAAGAGCGCGGCGTTGAGGCGGTGAGTCTATTTGCCTTTAGCAGTGAGAACTGGAAGCGTCCAGAACTCGAAGTGCGCGGCCTGATGTCACTGTTTTCCTCCTATCTTAAAAAAGAAGCGAAAAAGCTCCGCGACGATGGCGTGCGCCTCAGAGTGGTGGGTAATCGCAGTCACTTTAGCGACCGCCTCAAACGTCTGATCGCAGACGCCGAGGGCATGACTGCCAGCGGCAAGTTTACCCTGGTACTCTGTGTTGACTACGGCGGCCGTTGGGACATTGCCAACGCTGCACAAAAAATTGCCGCCGAAGTTCAGATGGGGCGTCTAAGGCCCACTGATATCGATGAAGCCACGCTGGGTAAGTTTCTCCAGACCACTGGCTTGCCAGATCCCGATCTCTGTATTCGCACCGCTGGTGAACAGCGTATCAGCAACTTTCTGCTCTGGCAGATGGCCTACAGCGAGTTTTATTTTGCTGACTGTTATTGGCCAGACTTTGACACTGCTGCCCTGACAGTGGCCATAGATGAATACTATTCTCGCCAGCGTCGCTTTGGTCTGCGCGATGGTGTTGACGATCTTCCGTCTCGAGGAGTTGTAAAAAGTGTTTAAACAGCGCGTGATTACTGCCGTTATTCTGGTGCTGGGCTTTTTAGGGCTGCTGCTTAGCTTGAGTGCGCTGCATTTTTCTCTGGTCGTGGCGCCGATAGTGCTGCTGGCGGGTTGGGAGTGGAGCAATCTGATGGGTCTCAAGGCCAATCGTCATAAGCTTGTCTATTTGGCCTTGCTGGCACTGACTCTGGTATTGGCTGCTCTGGCTTTAAACCTATTTGGCACCCTTAATAGCTCTGGCAGTTTCAATATATCACTGGCACAAAACCTCTGCCTTGCTGCATCGGTTCTCTGGGCCGTGATCTTCCTCTGGGTTCAGGGTTATCCCTCCAGTGCGATCCTTTGGTCGCCGCGTCCAATACTGGGTCTCTTGGGTCTGTTGCTGCTATCGCTCACCTGGGTTGCCATCGCATTGATAGTACACCTGCCTCACGGCGCCTGGCTGCTGCTGTTCGCGGTAGTGGTAGTGGCGCTGGCAGATATTGGTGGCTATGTGGCGGGCAACTTATTCGGCAAGCACAAGCTGGCGGTGTTGGTCAGTCCCGGCAAAACCTGGGAGGGCTTCTTTGGCGGCATCCTCTTACAGTGCATTTTGATTGCCGCGCTAAGCCCTTTTATGCCCGAAAAAATCACTACCACTATGTTGGTGGCCCTAGTGATTCCAGTGTCCCTCTATTCGGTTCTCGGGGATCTCTTCGAAAGCATGGTCAAGCGCCACAGTGGCGTTAAAGACAGCGGTAATATTCTGCCGGGACATGGCGGTGTGCTCGACCGAATCGACGGCCTGATTGCGGCACTGCCACTCTTTGGTCTGCTGTTTCTCCTGCTGAGCCCGTTTTAGATTATGCAATTGATTAGCTTGCTGGGGGCAACCGGTTCCATCGGTGATAGCACCCTCGACGTGATTGCTCGACACCCGGACAAATACAGCATTTTTGCCCTCACGGCCCACACTCAGGTGGATAAGTTAGCGGCGCAATGTCAGCAGTTTAATCCCAAATTTGCTGTGGTTGGCGACGCCGCCTCGGCAGATTTATTACAGGCCAAGTTGTGCGCCTCAGGCTGCACCTCTGAAGTAATGTATGGCGTTGATGCACTCTGCCAAGTGGTGAGTGATCCTGCCGTCGATACGGTGATGGCTGCGATTGTGGGTGCGGCGGGTCTGGTGCCGACACTGGCAGCGGTGAAGGCCGGTAAGAAAATATTACTGGCCAATAAAGAGGCGCTGGTGATGGCTGGCGGTCTGTTTATGCAGGCAGTGGCTGATTCCGCTTCGCTGTTATTGCCTATAGATAGCGAACACAATGCGATTTTCCAATGTCTGCCGACGGACTACAGCAGCTCAGGGAACAGCGGTGTCGAAAAACTCTTGCTCTCAGCCTCCGGCGGCCCGTTTCGTGGCTGGACTCGAGAGCAGATGCAGTCGGTTACACCAAATCAAGCCTGCGCCCATCCCAATTGGAGTATGGGCCGCAAGATCTCGGTGGATTCCGCAACCCTGATGAACAAGGGCTTGGAGATGATTGAAGCCTGCTGGTTGTTTGCTGTTCCCGAGAGTTCTATTGAGGTGGTCGTGCATCCCCAGAGTATTATTCACTCTCTGGTGCAGTACAGCGATGGATCGGTTCTCGCCCAGCTGGGCAATCCGGATATGCGCACGCCCATCGCCCATGCCTTGGCTTGGCCGCAACGGATTGAGTCCGGCGTGGCCAATTTGAACCTATTTGAAATTGCTCGGCTGGATTTTGAACAGCCTGATATGCAGGCCTTTCCCAGCTTGGCCATTGCTCGATCCGCTGCTCAAGCGGGGGCTAATGCAGCTACTATAATGAATGCGGCCAACGAAGTTGCGGTCCAGGCATTCCTCGATCAGCGCATTGGTTTTACCCAGATCGTCGAGATTGTTGAACAGACTTTAAACAGTCAGATACTTTGTGAACCAGAATCACTTCAGGCAGTCCAAGAGTCGGATAGCGAAGCACGCCTCTATAGTAGTGCGTATATCAAAAGCCTAGAGAAATAATTTATGGATCTGTTGCAGACAATTTTTTTCACCCTAATTGCCCTTGGCGTATTGGTCAGTTTCCATGAGTTCGGCCATTTTTGGGTGGCCCGTCGCTGCGGCGTTAAGGTGCAACGCTTCTCCATTGGGTTTGGCACGCCACTGTTGCGCTGGCGCGATTCCCAGGACACCGAATTTGTTATAGCGGCGCTGCCCCTAGGTGGCTATGTAAAGATGCTCGATGAGCGTGAAGGGGATGTGGCGGCTGAAGATCTACCCCATGCCTTTACTCAAAAGACGGTTTGGCAGCGCCTGGCAATTGTTGCCGCCGGTCCCATGGCTAACTTTCTTTTGGCAATAGTGGCTTTTTGGGTCGTGTTTCTCTCCGGCGAGCGGGGTATAGCACCGGTTGCTGGGTCGGTTATCCAGGGGTCTCTGGCAGAGCAGTCAGGCTTTGAAACGGGCACTGAGATTGTCGCGGTAAATGGTCAGCGCACCACCACTTGGGCTGCGGTATCCCGGCAGCTGTTCGGTTATATCGGCAGCAGCGGCGATATTCCCCTGACCGTGACCTACCCCAATTCCACTATTGAGTATGAACTGGCGGTACCAGTGACGGCCTGGTTGCGCGAGGCCGCCGAGCCTTCACCGCTGCGGGAGCTGGGCATTACGCCACCCTTTGACCTGGAGGCCTTGAGTTTGGGTGCTGTTGCCGAGGACGGTGCTGGCTTTGCCGCAGGGCTTCGTGAAGGTGACCGACTGGTGGCTATAGATGGGCAAGATATTCTCAGTGTTGAAGCCTTTATTAGCCGTATTTCCTCGAGTGCCGATAGCGCTGTCGAGTTGCTGGTTGAGCGAGAAGGCGATCAAAGGTTGCTGATCAGCGTGATTCCGCGATTGGTTGACCGAGAGGGTGTGCAGGTCGGTCAACTGGGTGTGCAGCTGGCATCCCTTGGAGCCTACCCTGAAGAGTTGTTGCGCGAAGTGGAATACGGTGTTTTTGGGGCCGCTGTTCGCGCCACTCAAGAGACCGCCGAGACCAGTTTGTTTGTGCTCAAGTCAATCGGCAAGCTGGTGGTGGGGGATCTGTCGCCGAAAAATCTCAGTGGCCCAATCACCATTGCCAAGGTCGCTGGAGACTCGGCAAAATCTGGCGTTGACAATTTTATTCGCTTTATCGCCATTCTCAGTATAATGCTCGGCGTAATGAACCTTTTGCCTATCCCAGTGCTGGATGGCGGCCATATTGTCTATTACCTGATTGAGATGATTAAAGGCTCGCCAGTTTCCGATGCAGTGCAGATGGTGGGCTATAAAGTAGGCTTCTTTATGCTCATGGGCTTGATGGTCTACGCCACCTATAACGACGTTATGCGGGCTTTTTAAAGCCGTTTAAAGACAATTACAAAAAGTGGATTTAAATAATTACATGAAGCAATTCTTTAACGGTTTTTTGTTCGCCCTGGTTATGTTCGCCAGCTCTGCCTATGCCGCAGTGTTTCAAGTTGATGACATTCGCATTGAAGGGTTGCAGCGGGTTTCTGCCGGCACCGTGTTTGCCGCGCTGCCGATCAGTGTTGGCGACCTAGTGGATGAGGCGGCGATTCGCGAAGCGACGCGCTCGCTGTTCCGCACCGGTTACTTCTCCGATGTAGTCATGGCTCGCAACAATGGGGTTCTCGTGGTTGGCCTCTCTGAGCGTCCAGCGGTCACTGAGATCAGTCTCGAAGGCAACAAGGCGATTGAGACTGAGCAGTTGCTCGATGCCCTGCGCGACAATGGCTTGGCCGAGGGTCAGATCTTTCGTCAGGTGATTCTCGAGGGTATGACCCAGGAGTTACAGCGACAGTATGTCGCACAGGGCCGTTATGGCGCTCTGGTTGAAACTGAAGTAGAGCAGTTGCCACGCAATCGCGTTGCAGTGAATATTACAATTGATGAGGGCGACGTTGCTAAGATTCGCCATATCAATATTGTTGGCAACACCCAGTACACCGAGGAAGAGTTACTTGAGTCCTTTGAACAGCAGACCACCGGTTGGTTATCTTGGATTACTAGCAACGACAAATACGCCCGCGAGAAACTTTCTGGCGATATAGAGACCCTGGAGTCCTGGTATTTGGATCGAGGCTACTTAGAGTTCCAGATCGCCTCCACACAGGTGTCTATTAGCCCTGAGAAAGAGTCTGTCTATATCACCATCAATATCGATGAAGGGGATGTCTTTACCATCGATGAAGTTGAACTGGCCGGTGAGCTGATGATTCCTGAAGCCCAAATCCGGGCGATGATTATTCTTAAAGAGGGTATGACTTTTTCCCAGACCCTGATGACCACCTCCAGCGAATATATTACCCGTCGCCTGGGCAATGAAGGCTACACCTTTGCCGAGGTTGAAGGCTTTCCTGAGGTCAATGAAGAAGAGGGCACTGCCAAGATAACCTATCTAGTAAAGCCCGGCATGCGTGCTTATGTGCGTCGTGTGGAGTTCCGTGGCAACACCAAAACGGCTGATTTTGTGCTGCGTCGCGAGATGCGCCAGATGGAGGCTGGGTCGGCGAATAATGCGCTGATCGAAATGTCCAAGGTGCGACTTGAGCGTTTAGGCTTCTTTAAAGAAGTGAATGTTGAGAATGTCCCGGTTGCTGGAACCAATGATCAGCTGGATGTGGTCTACAGTGTCGAAGAGCAGCCCTCGGGTTCTGTTGGCGCCAGTGTCGGCTACGCTCAGGGTACAGGTCTTATTCTCGGTGCCAATCTCAGCGAAAATAACTTTCTTGGTACTGGCAAACAGGTGGGTATTGGTTTAAATCGCAGTACCTATCAGTCCTCGGTTAACTTTAGCTATTCCGAACCCTATTTTACCGTTGACGGTGTTAGCGTCGGCTACAGCATATTTGGCCGTGAGACCGACTACGACCGAATCAACGTGGCGAGTTTCTCCACCAACACCTACGGCGCAGCGGTTAACTGGAGCTATCCAATCTCGGAAGTTCAGCGCATTGGTTTTGGTTTGGGCTATGAAAATCTCGACCTTAAGACAGGCTCGTTTGCCTCCAAAGAGATCGCTGATTTTGTCGCCGCCAACGGTTTAAAATTCGACGTCTTCAATGCCAATATCAACTGGGTTAAATCAACGCTTAACCGCGGTGTATTTGCTACCCGCGGTTCGCAGCAGCGCTTTGGCTTTGACCTAGCACTGCCGGGATCGGGTCTCGAGTACTACAAGATGACCTATTCGGCACAGCATTTACGTGGGCTATTTAGTGGTTTGAGCCTAAAGCTTAGGGCCGATTTGGGCTATGGCGAGTCCTACGGCGACACCTCGCAGATGCCTTTCTTTAAGAACTTCTACGGTGGTGGTTTCGGCTCGGTTCGTGGCTTTAAGCGCAACACCTTGGGTCCTCAGGACACACCCTGTAATCTGATTGTTGAGAATCCCTGTTCCACAGGCTTCATCGACGACCCTGATCCTATCGGCGGCAACGTCCAGGTTGAGCTGGGTGCCGAAATTATCTTCCCGTTGCCATTCCTCAAAGACCAGCGCTCAGTGCAGTCTTCACTGTTTTTCGATGCGGGTAATATATTCAACACCAAATGTGGTGATATGCAGGTCAACTGTTTTAAGCCTGATGTTGGAGAACTGCGTTATTCCGTGGGCATAGGAGCAACGTGGTTAAGTGGGTTTGGTCCGATCACTTTTAGTTTGGCCAAGCCGTTAAATTCAAATGAGTTTGATGAGACCGAAGTGTTTCAGTTCTCATTGGGTAATCAATTTTAATAATAGTTAGGGAGAGGCGTTTTGTATAATTTGAAAGCATTAGTAGTCGCGTTGGTAGTCGGTTTTTCGGGTACAGTTTCTATGGCAGCAGTTGCTGCGGACAAGATTGCGGTCGTGGATATAGCACGGGCTATCTTTAGTTCCAACATGGCCCAGGCGCGTCTTAAAGAAGCTGAGACCGGCGCAGATTTTGTCGCTCTTAAAGCGAAGTATGAAAGCTCAACTGCCGATCTTCAGTCACTGGCCAAAGAAGCTGAAAGCAAGCGTATGACCTGGTCTCAGGAACAGGCTGTCGCACACCAGAAAAAAATGGAATATGCCAAGGCAGATGCTGAGTTAGCTGGACGTAAGATTCAATCTGAACAGCAGCAGTTGCAGCAGAAAATCATGCAAGAAATCGGCCCCAAGGCTCAGGAAGCACTTCAGGAAGTCGTTAAGGAAGAAGGCGTAACTATTCTGTTGAAAGTTGATGCCGTACTCTTGGCTGGCCCTGAAAGCAACTTGACCGCTAAAGTTGCCGATCGTCTGAACAAAAAAACGCAATAATTATTAATGCCTAAAGCTTATTCGTTAGCTGAAATCGCCGCGTTTCTCGGTGCCGAGTTACGCGGCGACGCTGCTCTGCGGATAAGTGGTTTGAACACGCTAATAAATGCCAGAGCAGGTGAGCTGGCATTTTTGGCAAATGAAAAGTACAGCAGCCAATTGGGTGCCTGCAATGCCTCCGCAGTGATTATGGCGGCAAAGCATCTGTCTTCTCAGGCTAGTGCTAGTCAAGGTGTTGACAGTACAGAGTATCAAGGCGCTGTGCTGATTCTCGACAATCCCTATCTGGGTTATGCGCGCATCTCACAGTGGTTTGACCGCGCTCCCCAGACGGTTCCCGGAATTCATCCCTCAGCCGTGATTGCCGATTCGGTCGCCTTAGGTGCGGATGTTGCGATTGGCGCGAATGTGGTGGTTGAAGCTGATGCGGTTATTGGCGCCGGCAGCTATCTGGGTGCCGGTGCCTATATAGGCGCGCGTTCCCAACTTGGTGACAATGCTCGGATATCCCCCAATGTGTGTATTTATCACGATGTGATTATGGGGCGTGATGTGACTGTTCACAGTGGTTCGGTGATTGGCGCCGATGGCTTTGGTTTTGCGCCGGATGGCAGCGGACAGTGGATAAAAATTTACCAGATCGGCGGTGTCGAGATTGGCGATAATGTTGAAGTGGGTGCCTGCACGACGATTGATCGCGGAGCCCTCGGGGATACGCGCATTGGCAATGGTGTGATTGTTGACAATCACGTGCAAATTGCCCACAACGTAGTCATTGGCAACAACTGTGCACTGGCGTCTTATTCCGGTCTTGCTGGCAGCGCAACCATGGGTAATAACTGTATTTTGGCGGGAGATGCCTGTGTGGTGGGCCATGTGACTATTTGTGACAATGTCCAAATAATGGCGCGGGGAACAGTCACTAAGTCGATTACCGTGCCCGGCTCTTACTCTTCTGGTATGCCATTGATGAGTACCAGGGAGTGGCGCAAAAATGCCGTGCGCATCACCCAGCTTGATAGTATGGCGCGTCGTTTGAAGAATGTAGAACTAGATAGAGAGCTGGATAAATAGCTAGGCAAAGAGCCAGACAAAGAGCACCGCAAACTCAGATGAACTTGAGCGAGCGATATACCAAGACCTAAAGAATTTTATGGATGGAACAATGACTGAAGGCACACCCGATACCGCCAACACTGCAACTGCCAGCCCCGTAGTTGACAGCTCAATGACGATAACTGAAATCATGAGCATCTTGCCCCACCGCTATCCTTTTTTACTGGTTGATCGCGTGCTGGAGTTGGTTGAGGGTGAGCGTATTCTGGCGATGAAAAATGTCACCGGCAATGAAGATGTGTTTAACGGTCACTTTCCCGGCGCACCGATTTTCCCCGGGGTGATGATTATTGAAGCTCTGGCTCAGGCCTCGGGCATTCTTGGATTTAGGACCACCAATACCACAGCAGATGATGGCAAACTCTATCTGTTTGCTGGCGTCGATAAAGCACGCTTTAAAAAGCCCGTCACACCAGGTGATCAGTTGATGTTGGAATCCCGAGTGGTTGCCGTGAAGCGCAATATTTGGCGTTTCCAAACCCGTGCTACGGTCAACGATAAACTGGTCTGCGAAGCCACCTTACTCTGCGCCTATCAGGATCGAGATAAAGTTAAGTGATTCATCCCAGTGCCGTTATAGATCCCTCCGCGAAAATAGCCGACAAGGTTAATATTGGGCCGTGGACCCTGATTGGCGCCGATGTTGAAATAGGCGAGGGCTGTGATATCAGCTCCCATGTGGTGGTCAAAGGGCCGACCAAAATCGGTTCCGGCAATAAGATTTATCAGTTTTCAACTATTGGCGATGACACTCCTGACCTTAAATACAACGGTGAACCCACCCGGTTACTTATTGGCGACAACAATGTGATTCGCGAAGGCGTGACCATTCACCGTGGCACGGTTCAGGACAATAGTGAAACGGTTATCGGCAGCAACAATTTATTAATGGCCTACGTCCATGTGGGCCATGACTGCGTGATTGGCGACAACGTTATTATGGGCAACAATGCTAGTGTTGCCGGCCATGTCTATGTTGGCGACTGGGCAATTTTGAGCGGCTACGCTCTGGTACATCAGTTTGTCCATGTCGGGGCTCACTGCTTTATTGCTCCTGCGGCCTTTGTCTATCACGATGTTCCAGCGTTTATAACCGCCTTTGGCAGCCCCGCAGAGCCGCGCACGATTAATCGCGAAGGTCTCAAACGTCGCGGCTATAGCGCAGAGCAAATTGCCCTGGCCAATCAGGCTTACAAACTTCTATACCGCCGCGGTCTGAAGCTCAACGAAGCTATCGAGGCGATTGCCAAGCTCGGCGATGACCCGGCAATAGCCCAGTTCCTAAGCTCTATCGAAAAGTCCACTCGCGGTATTATTCGCTAAGCCATGCCTGGCTCACCTGACAATCTAAGTGCTGATATGACCTCCCCAATCTTTGCCATAGTCGCTGGAGAAGCCTCCGGCGATACACTGGGTGCCGATTTAATTCGCGCGCTAAAACGCCTTTATCCCGATGCTCAGTTCGAGGGTATTGGCGGTCCGAAGATGATTGCCGAGGGCTTTGTCTCCCATCATCAGATGGATCGACTGTCAGTGATGGGCTTTGTCGAGCCTTTTAAACGTTTGCCGGAACTGCTGTCCATACGCCGGGATATTATTCGCCGCTACAAGCAGAGCAACCCTGCGGCCTTTATCGGCATAGATTCCCCAGACTTCAATCTGGGTATCGAAAAGGCCTTACATAATGACGGTATAAAAACCGTTCACTATGTCAGCCCCTCGGTTTGGGCCTGGCGTCAGGGTCGTATCAAAGGGATCAAACGCTGTGTTGATTTGATGCTCACGCTGCTGCCCTTTGAGGAGGCCTTTTATCAGCAACATGAGGTTCCCGTGACCTTCGTTGGTCATCCTCTAGCGGGGCAGATTAGTCGCGCACCAGACAGTGCCGCGGCGCGTCAGCAGCTGGGGCTCGATACCAGTAGGCCCGTGCTATGCATTATGCCCGGCAGTCGCGGCGGTGAGGTGGCGCTGATGGGCGAACTGTTCCTGATGGTTGCTGAACGTCTGCTTGAGTCAAACGCCCAGCTGCAATTCTTGATCCCCGCCGCCAATGGCGATCGTCACAGACAGCTAACTGAGATTCTCGAAGAGTATCCACAACTGCCTGTGACGTTGATTGAACAGCAGTCGCTACTGGCCATGGAAGCCGCGGATGCAGTATTGCTCGCGTCTGGCACTACAGCGTTGGAAGCCATGCTATTGCAGAAGCCCATGGTGGTGAGTTACAAACTGGGCAACCTAACTTATAAATTGGTGAGACCGTTTATCAAGACGCCCTTTGCGTCGATCCCGAATTTATTGGCCGGAGAAATGCTGGTGCCTGAATTGATTCAGGATGCGGCCACTGTGAAAAGTCTCAGTGCCGCGGTCACTGTGGCTCTAGATCAGAATGCTCGGCATCTTGTGGAGCAGCGCTTTAATCAGCTCTATGAACAGATTAACCGGCCATCCGGTGACACTGCCGCGGCGGCCATTAGCAAGTTGATCAGTCTATGAAGGCCTCTAAATTATGAAACTGTCAAAACGATGAAGCCTTGGAGCCCCCCAGCCAATATCCAATTTCTTGCCGGCGTCGACGAAGTAGGACGCGGCCCTCTGGCGGGCGATGTGGTTACCGCCGCAGTTATTCTGCCGGCCAATCATGGCATTGAAGGCTTGGCTGACTCAAAAGCACTGTCTAGTCGCCAGCGCGAGAACCTCTATGGAGATATCACCAGTCGCGCTATTAGCTGGTGTGTTGCTCGCTCTTCGGTAGCTGAGATAGATCGCTTTAATATTTTGCAGGCAACCTTGATGGCCATGCGCCGGGCGGTGATGGGCCTGAGTCAGCAGCCGGATTATGTGGCTGTGGACGGCAACCGACTGCCCCAGTGGGAGTATCGTGGCGAAGCGGTGGTCAAGGGTGATGGCCGTGTCGAATGCATCAGTGCGGCATCGATTATTGCCAAAGTAGTGCGCGATGCAGAAATGAAAGCTTTCGATACCACCTATCCCGGTTACGGCTTTGCCGCCAATAAAGGGTATGGCACGCCACAGCACCTTGAAGCACTCGCTCGCATTGGGGCATCGCCTATTCATCGCAAAACTTTTGCGCCAGTGCGGGAGCAACTAGAACTGACACAATCTGGCCTTTTTGATTAGGTAGCCTCGCGGTTAGTCGATATACTATTAGCCATAAAAGCGGGGGCAGATTATTGATCTTGATGCCTGCCCGAGCATTCGAATAAAAATAATTACTTTTGCATTTGAGGGGATTGTCTTGAGATATGCACAGATAACCGGTTGGGGAAAATATGCTCCGCCGCTGCTGATGACAAACGATGATATGGCCAAAATTGTCGATACCAGCGATGAGTGGATTTTCTCTCGCTCGGGTATCCGTCAGCGCCATTACAGTCACGTTTCCACCGGTGAAATGGCCTGGCTCTCTGCTGAGCGAGCACTGGCAGCTGCCGGTGTCGATGCCGATGATATAGATCTGATTATTCTCGGCTCCACTACCCCTGAAGAAATTTGCCCCAATACTGCCAGTTATATTAAGAATAAACTCGGTGCCAAAAAAGCCGCTGCATTTGATCTCAACTCCGCCTGCACCAGCTGGTTCTATGCCCTTAACAGTGCCACGGATATGGTTAAAGCCGGCTCAATTAATAAAGCCCTAGTGATTGGCTCAGAGCGTATCTCTCTGGCTATGGACTGGCAGAAGCGCGAGTCCTGCTTCCTGTTTGGCGATGGTGCTGGCTCGGTGGTTATTGAAGCGGTCGAGGAAGAGTGCGGCCTGTTAACGGCAAAAATGAGCTGTGTTCCCGATAGTCGCGATTGCTTGCGCCTGCCTACTTGGGGTATGTCTCCTGCCCATCTTACCGGCGACATGTATGTTTCACTGGACTTTGATGGCGCGGAAATATTTAAGAGTGCGGTCAAAGGCATGTCTGACGCGATCAATGATGTGCTCGAGAAGCAGGGTTTGACGGCAGCCGATATAGATCTGTTTATTCCCCATCAGGCGAATATTCGAATCATCCAATCACTGGCTAAACGCCTCGATTTTCCCATGGAAAAAGTGGTTGTGGCGATTGATAAATATGCCAACACATCGGCAGCGTCGATTCCCCTGGCACTCTGTGACGCCTTGGAAGATGGCCGGGTGAAGCCGGGTATGACGATTCTCACCGCAACTTTTGGTGCTGGCTTAACCTGTGGCGCCGGAATTATTAAATGGGGTGATCGCATAGAACCCATATCAGAGTCGGATAAATCGATTCCTGAATATGAGGGCACGGTGTTTGATCTAATGAAAGATAGCTTTACACACTACGGTGTTGATGCCAGCCATCTGCTAACTAAAGGCAAAGGGTAATCCAATAACTACTGCATCATTTGTTCATCTGCGGCTGCATTCTGAATACTCATTAGTCGATGGGTTGGTGAGAATAAAGCCACTGGCCAAGGCCGTCGCCGATCTGGGCATGCCCGCGGTGGCGCTCACCGACTTCAATAATTTCTTTGCTGCGGTAAAGTTTTACAAAGCCACCCAGGGTTCTGGCGTAAAGCCGATTCTCGGTGCTGATCTGCTGGTGCTCGATGAGAGCGGTGAGGGCAGTCCCACGCAGCTGGTATTGCTGGTTAAAGACCAGGCCGGCTATGCCAATCTCACCAAATTAATCTCTAAGGCCTATCAAGAGGGCCAGCGCCAAGGCGTGCCGCATATTAAAAGGTCGTGGCTGGCGGAGTTCAGTGATGGACTGATCGCGCTGTCTGGCGGTCGCAACGGCGAGATCGGTGTAGCGCTGGTGTCCAGTCGTCTCGATGATGCGGCCACCGCGCTGGAAGAATTTATCGCCCTGTTTGGCGATCGCTTCTACCTTGAGTTGCAGCGCACCGGTCGTGTCGAAGAAGAGGATTACCTGCATGCCGCGGTTGACCTAGCCGCTCGCTACAACTGCCCAGTGGTGGCCACCAACGATGTGCGCTTTATCGGCAAGGGCGAGTTTGAAGCCCATGAAGCCCGAGTCTGTATCCATGAGGGTCGTGCCCTAGATGACCCCCGTCGCGAGCGCCGCTTCTCGGAGCAGCAGTATCTGCGCAGTGCTGACGAGATGGCGGAGTTGTTCGCTGATATCCCCGAAGCTCTGGAAAACACCGTTGAGATCGCCCGTCGCTGTTCTATAGAGCTGCGTCTGGGAGAGTACTTTCTACCGGATTACCCGATTCCCGATGGCATGACCATCAATGAATTCTTTATCCTGGAATCTGAGAAAGGCCTGCAAGATCGTCTCGAGGTACTCTACGATACCAGTGCCGCTGATTTTCCTGAGATCCAAAAGCGCTATACCGAGCGTTTGGAATTCGAGCTTAAAATTATTATCCAGATGGAATTTCCCGGCTACTTCCTGATTGTGATGGACTTTATCCGCTGGGCAAAAACCAATCTTATCCCTGTAGGGCCCGGACGGGGTTCCGGTGCCGGCTCTCTAGTCGCCTACTCACTACTGATTACCGATCTCGACCCTCTGGAATACGATCTACTGTTTGAGCGCTTTCTCAATCCAGAGCGTGTCTCCATGCCGGATTTCGATATCGATTTCTGTATGGAAGGGCGCGATCGGGTGATCGCCTATGTGGCCGAGCAGTACGGTCGCGACGCCGTATCACAGATTGTCACCTTCGGCACCATGGCGGCCAAGGCGGTGGTTCGCGATGTGGCGCGAGTGCAGGGCAAGTCCTATGGCCTCGCCGATAAACTCTCCAAATTAATTCCCTTCGAAGTGGGCATGACTCTGGAGAAGGCAGTCGAGCAGGAAGAGTCGCTAAAACAGTTTTTGGATGATGACGAAGAAGCCGCCGAGATTTGGGGCATGGCCGTGCAGCTCGAAGGTGTTGCCCGCAACTGTGGTAAGCACGCTGGTGGTGTAGTGATTGCACCGACCAAGATCACCGATTTCTCGCCGATCTATTGCGATGAGACCGGCGGCGGTGTGGTGACCCAGTTTGATAAAAACGATGTGGAAGATGCCGGTCTGGTTAAGTTCGACTTCTTGGGCCTGCGCACACTGACGATTATTGATTGGGCGGTGCGCATGATTAATGCGGACCGCAGTATTGCTGGGGAAGCGCCCCTCGAGATCGACAAGATCCCCCTCGACGATCAGCCTACCTATGGTTTGATGCAGCGCGCCGAAACCACCGCGGTGTTCCAGCTTGAGTCCCGGGGCATGAAAGAGCTGATCAAGAAGCTCGGGCCCGACCGCTTTGAAGATATTATTGCATTGGTGGCCCTGTTCCGCCCGGGACCACTGCAGTCCGGCATGGTCGACGATTTTATCAATCGTAAAAAAGGCCGTGCCGAGGTTAGTTACCCCCATTCCCAGTATCAGCACGAGTGCCTGAAGCCAGCCTTAGAACCGACCTACGGCATTATTCTCTATCAGGAACAGGTGATGCAGATCGCTCAGGAGATGGGCGGCTTTACATTGGGTGGCGCCGATTTACTCCGTCGCGCCATGGGTAAAAAGAACGCTGACGAAATGGCCAAACAGCGCATGTTGTTTATTGACGGCGCCATAGGCAAGGGCTTTACCAAAGAGCTGGCCTCAAATATATTCGACCTGATGGAGAAGTTTGCCGGCTACGGTTTTAACAAATCTCACTCCGCCGCCTATGCTCTGGTGGCCTATCAGACCGCCTGGCTAAAGCAGCACTATCCCGCCCAGTTTATGGCGGCGACCATCTCCTCGGACATGGACAAGACCGATAAGGTCGTAACCTTTATCGACGAATGCCGGGCCATGAATCTTGAACTATTGCCGCCGGATGTGAATGGCGGTCAGTTCCACTTTAGTGTCGACAAGCAAAATAGTGTGATCTATGGCTTGGGTGCCATTAAAGGTTTGGGTGAAGGCCCAGTGGGTAATATTCTCGCGGCACGGGAGGAAGGTGGTGCCTTTAAGGATCTCTTCGACTTCTGTGCTCGGGTGGATGGTCGCAAGGTTAATAAACGTGCCATCGAAGCGCTGATTCGCAGTGGCGCCTTTGATCTCATTGGTCCAGAGGGCGAGATCGGCTATCGCCGTGCGGTGATGCTGGCGGCCATGGATCAGGCGGTGAAGCTCGCCGAACAACATGCCCGCAATACCAGCAGCGGTATGGGCGACCTGTTTGGCGAATCCATTGTTGAGAGCGCCTCAGATATTAATTACACCAGCTATGGTGCGGCCCGCAGTCTGTCCGGCAGAGAACGGTTGAATGGCGAGCGCGATACCCTCGGGCTCTATCTGACCGGGCACCCCATCGACGAATACGAAGACGAGTTGCGGATGATGCATCCCAATCGTATCTCCAAGCTGCGCCCGGCCAAGGTGCTGGCGACGATCTCCGGGATGGTTATCGCCATGCGGGTGATGAAGAATAAACGCGGTGAGAACTTTGCCTTTATCACCCTCGACGACAAAAGTGGCCGTCTTGAGCTGTCGATATTTGCCGAAAAATACAATGTCTACCGCGAGATTTTGGTTAAAGATGCCCTGCTCGTGGTACAGGGAGTGGTCTCGGAAGACAGTTTTACCGGCGGCCTTAAAATGCTCGCCGAATCAGTGCAGTCAATCTATGAAGCGCGCTGTAGCAAGCTCAAGCGCCTGGCGCTCACCATCGATAGCAACTCAGCGGATGGCACGGCAAACGGCAGCCCCTGGGTCGACAGCTTGCAACGGTCGGTCAATAACTACAAAGATGGCAACTGTCCCCTGGAGGTTGATTATATTGGGGCTAGCGCCAGTGGACGCCTGAAGCTGGGCAATCAGTGGCGAGTGCAGCCGCGGGATGAGTTGATTGGCCAGCTGCGGGAACAATTCGGAAAAAATAGCGTTACTTTGCACTATGATTAAAAGGTTCGCCCTCAGGGCTAGACAGTACTAAACAGTACTAAAAAGGTACTGGCTGTTTTTGGCCCTGAGCGCCCAAGCTTAATCGGCCCTAGCGTAGATTTGTATTAGTGTTAGAATGCGCCCCGACCCGGTTTTATCCCAAGACACGAGATTTCTCTATCCATGAATTTAAACTATCTCTCTTTCGAACAGCCCATAGCCGAACTCGAAGCAAAGATCGAAGAACTCCAGCTAGTTGGCAATGATAATGATCTGAATATTGCCGACGAAGTGACCAAACTCCGCGACAAATCCCGCAAGCTCACCGAAGGTATCTATGCCAAGCTAACCCCCTGGCAGGTTGTTCAGGTAGCCCGTCATCCCCATCGTCCCTATGCCCTGGACTACATCAAGCGAGTCTTTACCGATTTCGAAGAGATGCATGGTGATCGTCACTTTGGTGATGACAATGCCATTGTCGGTGGTGTGGCGCGCTTAAACGGTGTGCCAGTAATGGTTATCGGCGAAGAGAAGGGACGCGGCGTCAATGAAAAAGTGATGCGCAACTTTGGCATGCCAAAACCCGAAGGTTACCGCAAAGCTCTGCGCTTAATGGAAACCGCCGAGCGTTTTAAGCTGCCTGTGTTGACGCTAATTGATACGCCAGGAGCCTATCCTGGTATCGACTCCGAAGAGCGCAATATCTCCGAGGCCATCGCCCGGAATCTGGCGACCATGTCACGACTGAAAACACCGATTATCTGCACCGTGATAGGTGAGGGCAGTTCTGGTGGTGCTCTGGCAATTGGCGTTGGTGATAAGACCAATATGCTCCAGTACAGCACCTACTTTGTTATCTCACCGGAAGGCTGCGCCAATATTATTTGGAAGACCAGCGAGAAAGCACCACTGGCTGCTGAAGCCATGGGTGTGACCTCGGACAATCTGGAAAAGCTGGGTATAGTTGACGAGACCATCCCCGAACCAATGGGTGGCGCTCACCGTGATATAGACAGCATGTGTGAGACCCTAAAAGCCAGCCTTAGCCGCCAGCTCGAAGAGTTGTCAGCGGTACCCATGGACGAGCTACTTGAAACCCGTTTTGAGCGTTTAATGTCTTATGGGCGATCGGATTAATTTGGCTCTTTGCTGCTAGCTCGGGGCCTTTTAAAAGCTGCGGGGATCGGATTCGAAACTAATGAAACTTGATTGGTATTTTGACTTTATATCCCCCTTTGCTTACCTCCAGCATTGCCAGTTCGATCGTTTGCCTAAAGGCGCTGAGGTTCACTACAGGCCCATCCTGTTTGCTGGATTACTCAATCATTGGGGCAATGTGGGGCCAGCTGAAATTGCGCCAAAACGTATTTTTACCTACAAATATTGTTATTGGCTGGCTAAGAAAAATGGTATCGCCTTTAAGATGCCACCTGCACACCCGTTTAAATCCCTCAGTGCCTTGCGACTGGCCATAGCCTGTGACTGTGAGCCCCATGCTATTCGCACCATTTTTGAAACCATTTGGAAATTGGGGCTTGATTTAGAGTCGGAACAGGCCATTTATCATCTTGAAAATCAACTGTCGATCGGCAATCTCGCGGAGCTGATAGCGGACCAGGGGGTTAAAGACAGGCTCAAAGAGAATACCCAGCAGGCAGCAGAGCGAAATGTTTTTGGCGTACCGACTTTTTCAGTTGTGCAATCTGCACCCACACCCACACCCACACCCGCATCCTCGTATGAAAACTTTTGGGGTTTCGATGCCATGGATATGCTGTTGGACTTTATGGCCTCGCCGGATCTGTTTAATGACCAGCAGATGAGGCGTATAGATAATTTGCCTGAAGGCGTTCAACGTCAGCGGGAGTCCAAGTAAGAGCTTAGCAATTCACCGTACTTAAAAAAGCCGCCAACTCCATAGGAGCGGCGGCTTTTTTGTACCTGTAGATCAAAACGCTTTAGCGATTTGCCATTTGACTCTTTTGTTTAATTCTCCGACAGGGTGGAGATGGCCGCCAGCGCCTCAGGGTCCTGGGCCTTAATTTTATTGGCAATATGGTGCTGGAAAAAATAGCAGAAGTCATCGCACTCATCGGTGCCAAACAGACAGTCATCACCAGGCAGCACAGGGGTGCTGAGCATCTTGCTGTCGTCGATCAACATGGCGCTTACCACTCCGTCCTGATACAGCCGCCAGCTCACCACTTCCTTGAGAGTAATACTCTTAAAGCGGTCTGCGGACAGCACCGCATGGGTGCCTATGGTGTCGGGAATTTCCTGAATAATCTCGCGATCGGATTCACATTGATATTCATAGTAATCAGCTGCCGTCTCCAGTTCGACAATCTTGTGCAGTGGCGCATTGTAAAAAAGTTCGTCAACGCCGGCATCGTAATAACCCTGCCAGGCGCCATTTAGGGGGTCGTTGATTTCGTCGCAGGGCACCAGCTCGTCGAGCCAGGGCACTAAACCAATAACCTCACCGCTGGAACGCAGTCCCCAGGCGAGAACTTTGATTGAAAAAAGTTTGTCCTGGTTTTCTGAATTGCAGTACAGCATTTCAAGCCCATCAAGCTCGGGTGCAATGCGAATCAGTTTGTTACTTAAACTTTCGGCGAGGGGCTTGCGGGTGAAAATGTCGATAACAGTACTAGGTTGAGATGTTGTCTTGGGCCTTGTGTCAGATTTAGAACCAGCTTTTGAACGTGCTTTTGAGGCAGATTTGAAATCGATTACTTTGCTCATAGGTACATCTCCTTAAAGGGTTTGGCAGGAAACGCGTCTTACAGTATTAAAGGTACTCCAGATCTATGTAAAGTACAATAAATTGAGCTGATATTAGCCGGTGTTGTGGATTCGAAATGACGATATAATTCGGCCTTTGCAGCGCTTGAGCACAGGGGGTAATCATTGTTAATCGAGAATCTGCCCTTGGCGACCATTACTGCGCTGTTTGAAACGCTGTTTTTTAAGCAATTTAACACCCGTCTGCTAGGAGCTGCGGAAGAGCCGATTTATATTCCCGCGGGAGTAGATCCACAGGAACCGGGCTTTGAAACCGTTGCTGAGTATCACCGCCTGTACTTTCGCCATGACTACCTGTCCAGTGCCCTGCACGAGTCGGCCCATTGGTGTATCGCCGGCACCCAGCGCCGCGAACAGCTCGACTTTGGCTACTGGTATAGTCCTGATGGCCGCTCGGCGCAGCAGCAGACATTATTTGAGCAGGCGGAGGTAAAACCTCAGGCACTAGAGTGGATGTTCTCTGTGGCCTCGGGTCAACGCTTTCGCATCAGTGCTGATAACCTGGCTTCTGACCAGGGTGCCAGCGCCGTGTTTTGTCAGGCGGTTGTTGAACAGGTTCGATACTGGTGCAGTGGCAGTGCCAGTGGCATTTTAAGTCAGAGTGACTTGCCGCCGAGAGGGCGGCTGATGATTGATGCCCTGGCAGATCAATTCGGCTGTGCCGCGCCACTGTCTCGAGAGCATTATCAGTTAGAGGCGCTTACTTAGAGGCGCTTAATTAGAGGTGCTCATTTAGCGGTGCTTACTTAAGAGCATTTATTTATTTCGCTAGCAGTTTATATCGCCAGTTTTTTTATCATTACGCAGGAGCGCAACGGGTTTATTATGCAAGCATATCTAATCGATTCATCAATCTATATTTTTCGCAGCTATTTTACTTTGCCTGAGAATTGGCAGGCTCTCGACTCGGGATATTCGACCCATGCTGTCTACGGCTTTACCGCCTTTATGCTGGATATGTTGCGCAACAAGAACCCCGATTATTTATTCTGCGCCTTTGATGAAAGTTTGCGCAGTGGTTTTCGCCATCAGCTGTGCCCAGATTACAAAGCCAATCGTGAACTTCCAGATGAGGCACTGGCGTTTCAGCTGAATGCCTGTCGCCAGCTCTGTCGAGTGTTGGGGGTTGCTGAGATGGCATCAGAGATCTATGAAGCTGATGACTTGATTGGCGCAGTTGCCAAGCACACGCGAGCCGCCAATGGTCAGCCAGTGGTGGTGACTCGGGATAAAGACTTAATGCAGTTAATTGAAGCGGATGATCTCTATTGGGACTTTGGCAAGGCGCCGCCGAAAACCCAGCGCCAGGTAGAAAAAGACTTGGAAATTGGCTGTCAGCAGATGGCAGACTTTTTGGCCTTGACCGGCGACAGCAGTGATAATATAGCTGGCGTGCCGGGAGTGGGGGCCAAGACGGCAAAGCAGTTGCTGCTGCATTTCCCTGATATCGATGCGATTTTGGATCATCTAGATCAGTTGCAGGATTTACCCATTCGCGGCGCTGGCAAGCTTGCGGACAAAATTGATACCCACAGAGAACAGCTGTTGCTGGCGCGAAAGCTGACCACTATTTGTACGGATATAGACGAAGCACCGAGTCTTGAACAAATTAGTTGGCAGGGAATTAATCTCGATGCCTTTGATCTGTTCTGCGAGGAGATGGGTTTCGCCGGTAAGTTTCAGGATCGCGCCAAACAGTTAAAGGCGCGGCAGCTTTCTCCAAGCTGGTAGGCGTATTAAAAATCGGTGTTGTTAACCCAGAGGAACAGAGGTTTGAAAATAGTCGCTGATCAAAATATGTTGATGGTAGAGCCTTTGTTCGCCGAATACGGAAGTATCACCTATGTGCCTGGTCGGTCGATCTGTGCGGCGGATATTGTCGATGCGGATATCCTCTTGGTGCGCTCGGTGACTCAGGTTAACAAAGCCTTGTTGGAGAATTCCTCTGTTTCATTTGTCGGCTCCGCCACTATTGGCACTGACCATATAGATCGCGACTATTTAGCCGAGCGGGGCATTGCCTTCGCCTATGCGCCGGGGTGCAATGCCGACGCCGTCGTGCAATATGATTTGTCGGTGCTCAGTCGCTTGGAAGCCAATTGGTTGAACTGTACCGTTGGCATCGTCGGTTGCGGCAATGTTGGCGGTCGACTCTATCGGGCGCTGACCAATCTCGGTGTCAGCTGCTCAGTTTACGATCCATTCCTAAGTGCGGATTCAGGCTTTAATCTGGTGGATTTTGAAACAGTGCTGGCTAGCGATATTATCTGTGTGCATACCCCATTGACCACGTCGGGCCGCTATCCAACGAAACATCTTTTTAGCGCCGAGGTGTTGGCGCAGATTGATCCGCGAAGCTTGTTAATCAACGCTGGTCGCGGTGGGGTGATTGATAATGCCGCACTGTTGCAGCTGCTAGAGGGCGGGTCATCGTTAAGGGTGGCGCTGGATGTCTGGGAAGGCGAACCGGCCATTAGTCTGCCGCTTATGAATAAGGTCTCACTGGCAACGCCGCATATTGCTGGTTACAGCGTCGAGGGCAAGGCCAGAGGCACGGAGATGCTCGCTGAGGCTTTTAAAGAAATAACCGGACCACATGCAGAGAAGCTTGGAGGAGAGGCTAAAACCTCATCTAAGCTCTCTACCGTAGCTGCTGACACTATTAGTGAACTGATACTGGCTAGCTACGATGTGGCGGAAGATGATCTAAGAATGCGTAACGCCTTGGCTGCCAGCTCCGATATAGGCCAGTCCTTCGATCTACTGCGCAAACAGTATCCCGAGCGCCATGAGTTCAGTTGTTACAAATTCAGTGGCTATCTATCCAGTGGCTATCTATCTAGTGGCTGTCTATCCAGTGGCGGGGAACTCGGCGAAGCGGCTACAGCGGCGCAGGCTGAATTGAGAGATCAGGCGTTAAAGTTGGGCTTTCATTAAACTCGCCTTCTCGCAGTCGCTGAAGAAAATTGGCCAAGCGTCCAACCGCCTCAATCAACTGGTCCTTGTCCGGTAAAAATACAATGCGGAAGTGCTGAGTGCCGAACATATTAAAGGCACTGCCCTGAACCAGTAAAACCCGCTCCTGCTTAAGTAACTCAAGCACCATATTCTCATCATCAGCTATGGGATAGATCTCCGGATCCAGCTTGGGAAACAGATACATCGCTGACTTGGGTTTCACACAGCTGACCCCGGGAATCTGGGTAATCAGCTCATAGGCCAGATCGCGCTGGGCCAACAGGCGGCCGCTGGGCAGTATCAGGTCATTGATGCTTTGATAGCCGCCGAGTGCGGTCTGCACTGCCAGCATCGCTGGCACATTGGCGCAGAGACGCATAGAGGCAAGCATTTCCAGCCCCTCTATATAACTCCTGGCATTGTCCTTGGCCCCGGAGGTCACCACCCAGCCAGAGCGGAATCCCGCCAGTCGATAGGTTTTGGACAGGCCGTTAAAGGTTAGGCAGAGAACGTTCTTAACCAGAGTCGCCAGGGGAATATGCACGGCATCGTCGTAGAGGATACGGTCGTAAATCTCGTCGGCAAAGACCACTAGATTGTATTTCTCCGCCAGGGCGACAATTTGCTTGAGGTTATCTTCGCTGTACACCGCACCGGTTGGATTGTTCGGGTTGATCACTACGATGCCGCGGGTATTGGCGGTGATCTTGCTTTCTATATCGGCAACATTGGGCTGCCAGTTATCAATTTCATTGCACTGATAGTGCCGCGGCGTGCCTCCGGCCATGGACACCGCAGCGGTCCACAGTGGATAGTCGGGGGAGGGGATCAACACCTCGTCACCATTATTGAGCAGCGCCTGCATCGACATGACAATCAGCTCACTGACGCCATTGCCCATAATCACATCATCCACAATTACGTTTTCAATGCCCTGGGTCTGAGCTCTTTGCATCACCGCTTTGCGGGCTGAGAACAGGCCTTTGGAGTGGCAGTAACCCTGAGCTTCACGAAGGTTGTGAATCACGTCGTGCATAATTTCGTCTGGGGCATCAAAGCCAAAGGCACCGGGGTTGCCGATATTTAGCTTAATTATCCGTTGGCCTTCCTCTTCAAGCAGGTTAGCATGATCGAGAACGGGGCCGCGGATGTCATAACAGACATTGGCAAGCTTGAGTGATTTCTTTAATTCAGGCATGTGGCACTTCAGTTAATGGTCAGTCAATTAAGTGGTTAAAATTTTAAGCGCGGCATATAGATCGCGCGGCTGCTGAGCTTTTTTTAAACGAGCATCATTGTAGCTAAATAATATCTTCTTGGGGGAGGCTTTAATGAAATTAATAAGCTGGGGAGGCCAGGGTGCTGTGCTTATGCTGTTAATCAGCACGGCGGGACATCGTATTGGTCTATTGCCGTTTAGGTTGGCTTTATTCGTGTTGGTTGTGGGGCTGCTGCTCTGTAGCCTGGTCGCATTAGTGGAGCTGGTTCTATTAAGTGTGGCTGTGGCCAAGAAAAGGCCTTTGCGGCTAGATTATCTGCTGCTAGCTGTGGTCTGTGCTATCGGGCCTTGCCTCTCCTTTTACATTGTCGGTCTCGACGGTATCAAGGCGCCGATGATTCACGATATAACCACTGACAGGGCCAATCCTCCGGTGTTTCTGTTTACTCGGCAGGATGAGGGTTTCCGCGAGAACTCTCTGGTCTATGGGGGCGACGATCTCAGTCCGGAACAGTTGGGGGCCATCCAGCTTGACGCCTATCCCGATATCCGCACCATGACTGTTCAATTACCGGCGCGCAAGATATATCAAAAGGCTTTGTTTGTCGGCAATGTGCTGGGCTGGAATATCTCCGCGCAGGATGCAGCGATGCTCCATTTTGAAGCGCTGGCAATCACACCGTTATTTGGATTTGTCGATGATATCGTGGTGCGTATTACACCGCTGGACGAGCAATCCAGTGCCATTGACATTCGCTCTGTATCAAGAGTGGGAGTCTCTGACATCGGCGCCAATGCAAAACGCATACGACTTTTTTTCGACAAGCTTGAGGAAGAATTAATTAATCTTAAAAGGACGTAAAAATAAGCGCCATTAGGCTTGACAGTTTATCTGTAGCTCAATAGAATGCGCGCCTCCTAGCCAGTACCGTCCCGTTCGTCTAGAGGCCTAGGACACCGCCCTTTCACGGCGGTAACAGGGGTTCGACTCCCCTACGGGACGCCA